>Ga0180431_10000814_pt1 | contig 44365 bp, 36 predicted proteins | sample SS_ome_11_FD_132459 | JGI IMG/M metagenome (GOLD analysis project Ga0180431, IMG submission 132459) | Hypersaline lake sediment archaeal communities from the Salton Sea, California, USA - SS_1_MS_1 metaG | ecosystem: Environmental > Aquatic > Non-marine Saline and Alkaline > Hypersaline >... | reverse complement strand
GGCTCGTAGTCACGCACGGAGTGTAACGGAGTGCGGTTTTGCGCCACTCCACTGCGTTTCGTGGCGCACTACGAACATCACTTTCTCTCAAGATACAAAATCTAACATTGTCGAGGTAATTACAAGATTCGTATCATTCGTTGATTCGTGCTATTTGTGATCTAGACTGTCGGATGGCTACAGTGCAAGTTTACAAAAGACGAGGTAGAAATAGCTATGGAAATACAATTCTGGGGGGCAGCGCAGACCGTAACCGGCTCTCAGCATCTCATCTCGGTTTTCAACACCGGCTCTTCAGGCCGGTGCAGCCGCATCCTTTTGGAGTGCGGACTGTTCCAGGGCAAGCGACAGGAGAGCTTTGAGCGCAATCGCAACCTGCCCTTCGACGCCGCCAGCGTGGACACGCTCGTCCTCTCTCACGCCCACATTGACCACTCTGGCAACATTCCCAACCTGGTGCGCAGTGGGTTCCGCGGCTCCATCTATTGTACCTTTGCCACGCGCGACCTCTGCTCGGCCATGTTGCGCGACTCGGCCTACATCCAGGAGCGGGATGTCGAATACGCCAACAAGAAACGGGCCCGCAAGGGGCAGCCCCCCGTCGAGCCGATCTACACTCACGCCGACGCCATCGCCAGCCTGGAGCATTTCGTGAGCGTGGGCTACGACCGGCCCGTGCTAGTCGCTCCGGGGGTGCGCTGCACCTTCCTCGACGCCGGTCACATCCTCGGCTCAGCCAGCGTACTATTGGAGATAGAAGAAGGCCAACAGCATACTCGCCTGCTCTTCAGCGGCGACCTGGGACGGCGCGACATGCCCATCCTGCGCGACCCCGCCCCAGCGCCCCCGGCCGACGCGCTCATCATCGAATCCACCTACGGCGACCGCAGCCACCCTCCCCACGAGGATGCCGAGAAAAAGTTGCTCAGACTGATCAACGAAACCTGCACCCAGGGTGGAAAAGTGGTCATCCCCGCCTTTTCCGTAGGGCGCACCCAAGAGATCGTCTACAGCCTACACCGGCTGGCGAGCGCACACGAACTGCCCGACGCGCCCATTTTCGTGGACAGTCCCCTGGCGGTGAACGCCACCGAGATCTTTCGGCTCCATCCAGAGTGCTATGACGACGAGGTGCGCGAGTTCGTAGCCCAGGATCGCCATCCCGACCCATTCGGCTTCGACCGGCTGCGCTACATCCGCAACGTGGACGACTCCAAGGCACTCAACGAGATGAAGGGCCCGGCCGTCATCATCAGCGCATCGGGGATGTGCGAGGCAGGGCGGATACAGCACCACCTCAAACACAACGTCACCGACCCGCGCAATACGGTGTTGATCGTCGGCTGGCAGGCCCCGCATACGCTCGGCCGGCGGCTGGTCGAGCGACAGCCGGTGGTGAGAATCTTTGGCGAGGAATTCCCCCTGCGCGCCCGCGTCGAGACGGTCAACGGCTACAGTGCCCACGCCGACAGGGAGGAGCTGCTGAACTGGGCCAAGCCCATCGCCCGCGACCTGAGGCGCGCCTTCGTGGTGCACGGCGACCCGGAGCCGGCCGCGGCGCTGGCCGACGGGCTGGGGCAACTGGGCGCACACGACGTGGCGGTGCCCAAACAAGGAGATGTGTTCCAGGTTTCAGGGTAAGCGTTCAGGCCATTCACATCGCCAACCAAAGGGCACAAAGGACACCAAGAAACATTCAGCCTGTAACGCAGTAGCGGGGGAGTGAATCCTCTGGATCGAGAAATTCGAGAAAGGAGCAAGCAATGAACTTGTGGCACGAACTACCACCCGGGCCAGACTGGCCCCAAGTCGTCTACGTGGTCGTAGAGATTCCCAAAGGCTCGCGCAACAAGTACGAGTACGACGAGGAGGGAGGTTTCATCAAGCTCGACCGGGTACTGTTCTCGTCACTGCACTACCCCGGCGACTATGGCTTTATCCCTCAAACGCTGCACGCCGACGGCGACCCCCTCGACGTGCTGGTGATGACCAACGTGCCCACCTTTGCCAGTTGCGTCATTAAAGCCCGCCCATTGGGCATCTTTCACCTGGTGGATAGAGGGCAACTGGACGACAAGATCCTGGCCGTTCCACACACCGATCCACTCTTTCAAGACTATCACACACTGGAAGACGTGCCGCATCATTTCCTGGAGGAGATGACACACTTTTTCAACGTCTACAAAGACCTGGAGAGCGGTGAGGTCGTGGGCAAGGGGTGGGACGGAATCGAGTACGCGCACGCAGCGATCAGGCACTCGGTGGAACAATATCGAGACAAGATCCACCAGTAAACCAAGCAATCAGATCTCTGGCTTATCACCTGAACTCCAAGTTGAGCGAGGTCTCTGATCAAAGCCCACTGCTTGGTTTAGGGCGTTCGGGAGAAAAGGCACAACTGCGCCTACGCCAGTGGGTCAGGATACACCCACGCCTCGGCCACTTCATCCTCCTTCAACCCTAATACTTCGTAGACGGGGTCGGGCTGGCTGTGCCCCTTGACCTGGACGTGACCGATAAAGTTGGCCTCGACACGCCCCTCGACACGCCTGTATGCCTCGGCGCTGATGAGCACTTGATCCGGCTCGGCCAGGCTGGAGAGGCGGGAGGAGAAATTGACGCAATCACCTACGGCGGTAAAATTCTGCACCACGGTCGAACCGATGTTGCCCACCACTGCCTCACCGACGGTGATGCCGATGCCAAAGTGGAGCCGCTCCCGCTCATCCATCTGCACGTGGCTCTCGCGTACTCCCTTTTGCAGCGCCAGCGCCGCCCGTATGGCCCGCATAGTGTGATCCTTCTGCGGCGCCGGAGCGTTAAAGATCGCCATCGCGCTATCACCCACGAACTTGTCCAGTGTGCCTTCCTGTCCCATGATCGCTCCCGCCGCCAGCGTCAGGTGCTTGTTCAACACTTCTATCTGGAACTCGGGCGTCGTATTCTCGCTAAAGGCAGTGAATCCCCGGATATCGGCGTAAAAACTGGTGACTTCTTGGCGCACCCCTCCCAAACGAACACTCTCAGGATTAGAGAGCAAGCGCTCCACTACGGCCGGAGCCACGTAGCGCGCAAACGTCCCCCGGATACGGCGCACGCGCTCCTCTAACTGCCGCCTTTCCGTCAAGTCATCCACCACGATGGTGACGCCGGTGGTCTCGCCGCGACTGTCTTTGAGCGGCGAGAGGTTCATCCGCAGCCAGACCGGCCCGCGATTGGGTAACTCTGAGCGAACTTCGTAGGCCATCATCGGCGACTCGCCGCACTTGACCAACCCCAACATCGCGGGCAGTTCCTCTCCCAGGGGACGCAGAACCCTACTGCAAGGACTGCCTATCACCTCGCTGGCCGAAAGGCCCATAATAGTCTCGGCGGCGCGGTTAAAGAGCGTCAGCTCGTCCTGCATATTGATCGTGATGACGCCGCTGGGAATACTGCTGAAAACGTCGCCCATCAGGTTCTTCATCTCGGTGATGGCAGCCAGGTTGCGGCGAACATTGGTGAAAAGGCGCGCATTTTCCACCGCCAGGGCCGACTGATCGGCCAGCGCGCTGAGAAACGCCAGGTCGTCGGAGAAATAGAGCTTGCCAGAGCGTTTAGGGCCCAGCGCCAGCCACCCGCTCAACCGCTCCCCCGAGCGCAGAGGCACATAGACCACCGCCCCCAAAGCGCCAATCTCTTCCCACTCGCCGGCCAATTCATCCGGCAGCTCCACATCTGCCGGCAGGTACAGGCACTCTTGGTGCTCCTGCAACCAGCGCACCAGAGCACCAGCGCGCGCAAAGGTGACGGTGAGCATCGCCGGCTGCCCCTCTCTCAAGGGCCGTCCTACGTAGCACGCTCGATCCTGGTCATAAAGACAGACCCACTGGCTAACGGGATGCAGCGTCCTCTCAACTTGCTTACTGACTCCGGACAGCACGGCGTCCAGGTCCAAAGTCTGCGTCAGTTCGCGGCTAAAGTCCTGAAGCGTCACTCGATAGTCCGCCGCTTCGCGGAAAAAGATGCGATCCACCAAATGCTGCATCCGGTTCCGCAGTGGGTTAAAGAGCAAAACCAACGCCAAAACAAACAAGGAAAGCAAAATCGGGTCACTGGCCGTGACCGAGACGAAATGACTCACGCCATTGATGAGCGCGAAATAGGCCGCTACGACGAGAAAGGTCAAGGCCCCATAAGCCACACCGCGACTAAAGATCTGATCCACATCCAACAGCCGATAGCGCAGGATGGCATAAGCGATGGAAAGAGGGAAAAGGGTGAACAAAGCAGCATAAACCGGTGTGAGAAAAGGCACCGGCCGGCCCAAAACGTTGAGCAGCAACCAGGGAACGACCGGCAAAAAGCCCAGCGTCGCACCCAGGAGAATAATGCGGCTCTGTTGGCGGATCAGCGGTGAAGGAGGTTTGACTAGCCGATAGGCCAACATCCCCAGGAAGAAAAAGATGCTCAGTGCAGCAAAGAGGTAACTGTTACGCAACTGATTGATGTACTCCCAGGGCCGGGCAACATCGTAAACACTGAGAGCAGAACGAAACGCCAAGAATGTTGCGGGAAAGTAAGGAAGTATGCGCAAGATCGGAAAACGTCGCGCAAAGCGTGGCTCCTGGGGAAAGATCATTGCCAGGTGCATAGCGGCGGCAGCGGCAAAAGGAATGGCCGCGCACCACAGGACAGCCAGCCGGTGCGTCGTGTTAAAGTCAAAGAGCGCGCCCACCATCAGCGCGATGGAAACACACAAACCGGTGAATACCTGCCCGGCACGGCCCCAGCCCTGCACCCAATAAACCCAGATGCCGATGCCCAGGTAGGCCAGCCCCACCACGTACGGAACGATAAAGATCAGAAACATGTCTTTCAGCGAGAAGGGAACCAGGGCGACCTGCTCCTCCCGCAGATCGACGTCGGGGCGAGTGACCAGAACCCATACCTGGTCCCCCACCTCGTGCGCGCTCAGGGCCGCCGCCACGTCGGAATACCGCTCCACCGGCCGGCCATCAATGGCGATCAGCTTATCCGGCTGCATCAGCGGCGGGTCCAATTGCAGACGCGCCCATCCACTGCCCTGCAAAGGGCTGAGCACCAGCGTTGGCTCGAGCAGCAAACCCGGGAACGGTTCGGCAGCCCAGCGCCACGCCAAGACGTGGGCAGCCAGGAAGGCGACCACACCAATCGCCAGGCTGAGGAACACGATAGCTCGTCCCAAGCGCGTCACGAGTTCAGCCCTCCCATATAATGTTTTCATAATGCACCCTCCACGAGCGGGGACAACTACAGGGCGGGAGAATATCACGCCAGCACACGAGGCTTGGCATACCTGCGAGGGTCCCGCCCCGAGGGAAATAGTCACATTCCCCTCTCGTACTCATTATACAAGCAAGTAGCAGCTGAAGCAAGGGACAACAGTCCCCTAACCCTGGTCGCCTACGACAATCTCCAACCATTGTGGCAAATCCCCATCTACAGATCTGCGCCCCTGGAATATCGAGATGGTACACCGCCGGTCGCTTTGCCTTAAATCCCAAAAGCAGGTACAATGTACGGGTTCGGAAGTTGTCTACGAGAGTAATCATGACCTGCTACCTGCGAACTTGCAGAACGGTGAACCAACTTGAAAACAATCGGCATCCTCTATAACCCCCACATCGCCCAGGCGCGCCCGCTGATAGAAAAAATGGTCGCCTGGATGGAGCAACGCGGGCAACGAACACAAACCTGCGCAGCGGACAATTCCGCCGCGCTCTGCTGGCAAGAAATAGACCTGGTGGTGACACTGGGCGGCGATGGCTCGATCTTGCGCGCGGCGCGGGCGGCGGCCCCCCACGAGACCCCCATCCTGGGAGTCAACCTGGGGCGAGTGGGATTCCTCACCGAGGCCGAACCGGAGACGTGGCGAGAGGTCCTGTCGCGGGCGCTGGCGGGCGATTACTGGATCGAAGAGCGTATGATGCTCAGCACGACGATCCGGCGAGACGACGAGAGACTGGGGCAAGCCGAGGCGCTGAACGACATAGTGGTGGGTCGGGGCGCGCGGGCGCGCGTGGTACACCTGCGGGCCAAGGTAGACGGTGGACACCTGGCTACCTACGTCGCCGACGGCCTCATCGTCGCCACCCCCACCGGCAGCACCGCCTACGCACTGGCGGCCGGTGGGCCGGTGCTGCCCCCGCAACTACGCAACATCCTCCTGGTACCGGTCGCCCCGCACCTGAGCATGGAACGCCCCGTCGTCCTCTCAGAAGGGGTGACGGTGTGCATCACTGTCACGGGTGAACGAGAAGCGGCGCTGACGGTGGATGGAGAAATACGAGCAGAACTGGTAGACAGAGATCAGGTGATCGTAACGGCCAGCCCCCACGCGGCCCGCTTTGCGCGCGTACAAGAGCGGACCTACTTTTACAAAACGCTGTTAACACGATTGACGCCCCGAAACAAATTCTAAACGTGGAGCCCAAAATATGAGCGAACCTCTCTACTGCGTCAACCACCCTCAAACCGAGACCTATCTGCGCTGCAACAAGTGCGGCGCGCCGATATGTATCAAGTGTGCGGTGCGGACACCGGTCGGCTATCGTTGCCAAGATTGCGTGCGTTCACAGCAACGGGTCTTTTACACCGACTTTCGCTCCGTCCATTACCTGATCGCCGCCGCGGTCGCGCTGCCGCTAGGGCTGATCGCCGGCTGGCTCATCCCCAGCCTGTCCTGGTACACCATCATCCTGGGGCCGCTGGTCGGCGGGGGCATCGCCAACCTGGCGCACCTGGCCATCGGGCGCCGGCGCGGACAGCACACCTGGCTGGTCGTGTGTGGGTGTATCGTGATGGGAGCGCTGCCCCACGTGTTACTATCACTCGCCAATTTATTCTTCCTCGTCAAGTCATTGGCCGACGGTTACTTTATCGGCGGATTGATGGGCATACTCTGGGACGGCGTGTACCTGGCGACTGCAACAGGGGCAGCCTACGCCTGGCTGCGCCCCGGACGAGGTAGATAGGAGACGAACGTGCTGGTCGAACTGCACATCCGCGATTTCGCCATCATTGACGAGCTGCAACTGACGTTCGCCCCCGGCTTCTCCGTGTTGACCGGCGAGACCGGCGCGGGCAAATCCATCATCATTGATACGGTCGAACTGGCGTTGGGCGGGCGGGCCGAAAGCAGCGTCGTGCGCGCCGGCGCCGACCGCGCCGTCGTCGAGGCCATCTTTGAGATAGAACCGGCGCGACAGAGCGAGATTAAATCTCTGCTGAAGCGAGAAGAGTTGGAGGGAGACGATCCCCATCTACTGCTCCTGGGGCGCGAGGTGCGGCTCAACGGACGCAACGTCTGCCGCATCAACGGCCGCGCCGTCACGCTGACGCTCCTGCGCCAGGTAGCCGAAGGGCTGGTAGACATCCACGGCCAGAGCGAGCACCTCTCACTGTTGCGAGTGCGCGAGCACGTGAACCTGTTGGACCGGTACGCAGAGTTGTGGCCGCTGCGGGCGCAGGTCGCAGAGATAGCGCGGCGAGTGCAAAGCGTGCGGCGGGAACTGGCCGACCTGTTGCGCAGCGAACAAGAGTTGGCGCACCGGGCCGACTTGCTGCAATTCCAGACAGGTGAGATAGAGGCAGCGACTCTCCAGGCCGGCGAAGAAGAGAGCTTGCAGGAGGAACAATTACGGCTGGCGAACGCCGAACAACTGGCCGAACTGACCAGCGACGCCCTGCGCGCGCTCGAAGAAGGCGACGGCAAAACGCCGGCGGCGCTCGATTTGCTGGGCGCGGCTCTGCGCGCCCTGGAAAAGTTGGCCCGTCTAGATCCAGGCCTGGAGCCCCGCTTGCGCGCCGCCGAGAGCGCCAACTATCAGATCGAGGAGCTGACCAGCGCCCTGCGCGCCTATAGCGATCAGGTCGAGTACAACCCGCAGAGATTGCGCGTGGTAGAAGAACGACTGGCAATGATCCACCGCTTGGAGCGCAAGTACGGCTCGACCATCGCCAAAGTATTGGCTTATGCCCAGAACGCCGCCCGCGAACTGGACGCCATCACTCACAGTGAAGAGCGCATTACCGCATTGCAGACCGAGGAACAGCGGCTACTATCCGAACTGGGCGAACTGGCGGCCGAGCTTTCCCGGCGGCGGCGGGAGGCGGCCCTACGCCTGGCCGACGAGATCGAAGAGGAGTTGCACACTCTGCGTATGGAGGGCGCACGCTTTGGGGTAGATTTCCAGTGGAAGGAGGACGCAGCGGGCGTCCCCATTCCCCAATCTTTGAACTCCACGAGCGCGCCGCTAGGCGTCGCCCCAATTCCCCAGGAGCGCGTCGCTTTCGACGCCAGTGGAGTTGACCGGGTCGAGTTCCTCGTCTCCCCCAACCCCGGCGAACCGCTGAAACCAATGGCCAAGATCGCGTCCGGCGGCGAGACTTCCCGGTTGATGTTGGCGCTCAAGACGGTGCTCTCCCACGCCGACGAGACGCCCACGCTGGTCTTTGACGAGATTGACCAGGGCATCGGTGGGCGCGTGGGAGCGACGGTGGGCGAAAAGCTGTGGAACCTGGCAGTAGGCGGGGGAGCAGACGAATTGCATCACCAGGTGCTATGCGTGACCCACCTGCCCCAATTGGCCGGGTTCGGAGACGTGCACCTGCGCGTGGAAAAGCAGGTAGCAGGAGAGCGCACGGTGACGCGGGTGAGGCAGTTGCAGGGCCACGCGCGCGTGGAGGAACTGGCCCAAATGCTCGGCGGCAACAGCGAAGCGGCCTTGCGGAGCGCGGAGGAGATCCTGGAGCAAGTGGCGAGATGCAAGGGGCATGAGGCGGCTGACCGGCGGATATCATTGACGTCACAGCACAACACGACGATGCCTACGACCGGATCAACAAACTAGCGTGATCCCCCAAAAACTATCTCTCATTAACTTTATGTGCTACCGCCAGGCGGAGCTGGACTTTGCCGGCATCCACGTCGCCTGCCTGGCCGGCGCCAACGGCGCGGGCAAATCGGCGCTCCTGGACGGTATCACCTGGGCGCTATGGGGCAGGTCGCGGGCCAAGCGGGACGATGAGCTGATCCACCTGGGCGAGGAAGAGATGGTGGTCGAGCTCATCTTTGGGCTGGGAGAACAGACCTACCGCGTGTTGCGGCGGCGCAAGGCCGGCAAGCGGGGCAGCACGCTGCTCGACTTTCAGGTGCGGGATGGCGAGCGCTACCGCTCCATAGCTGAAAGCGGTGTGCGGGCCACGCAAGCCAGGATTGAGCGCACTCTCCGGCTCGACTATGATACCTTTGTCAACTCGGCCTTCCTGCGCCAGGGGCGCGCCGACGAGTTCACGCTCAAAACCGCCGCCGAACGGAAGCGCGTGCTGGGCGACATCCTGGGTCTCGACCGCTGGGCGACCTACGAGGAGCGCGCCAAAGAGCGCCAGCGAACCGTCCAGGCGGAGGCAGAAGCGATCGCATTGCGGTTGCGGGAAATCGAGGCCGAGTTGGCCCAACGGCCCGAGTACGAAGCAGAGCTCCAGACAGCCCAGAGAGCTATAGAGGAACTGGGCATAGCACTCCAGGAAGCACAGGCAGCCTACCAACAGGTCGAGACGGCGCGAACAGAGCTGGCCCACGCCCAGTCGCAGACAGCCGAGATTGGCGGACGGATCGCCCAGACGGAGCGGGAACTGGCGGCGCTTGCCGAAGAGCGATCCACCCGAGAGAAACGGCTGAGCGAGTACAGGGCGCTGTTAGACCAGGCAGATGAGATCGAAGCCGGCTACACGGCCTACCAGCGGGCGGTCGAGCAGGAGCGGGCGCTAGCGGCCAAACTGGGCCAGTCGGTAGAGCTGAACGAGCGGAGTGTGGCACTGGAAGCGCAAATTTCCGAGGCGCGACACCGGCTCGAAACAGGGTGCGAGGTCGCCGCGCAGCGCGTCGCCGAACTGAAAGGGCGCTTGCCACCCCAATCTATCTTGACCAAGCACGAGGAGTTACAGGCACAATTGACTCACCTGTTACAACTGACCGAGAGCCGGAAAACGGCGCGGGACGACGTGGCGCTCATCAGCGAGCAGCAGGCGGAACTGCGAACGCGCAACGAATCGCTGCGGGTGGAGATGGATGCGCTCAAAGAGAAAATTGATCAGTTGGAGCAAGCAGAAGCCGAGTGCCCCCTCTGCTCACAACTCCTCACCGAAGAACATCGGCTCCAGGTGCTGGAGCGGCTGCGAGCCGAGGGGGGCGAAAAAGGGGACACGTACCGCGCCAACCTGGACACGTTGAGAGAGCTGGCCCAAAAAGCACAGGCGTTGAGAGATCAGATTGCCGAAAGCGACCAACTGCTGCGCGATTTGCCGACGTTGCAGCGACAGGAAGCGGCCATCATCGAACGAATAGCGCAAGGCCGACAGGCAGCCAAGGAACTAGAGACCGTCCGGGAGGAACTGGCCAAGCTAGAACGGCAACTCGCTGCCCAGGATTATGCTCCACTAGCGCGAGCCGAACTGGCACAAGTGCTGGCGCAGGCAAAAGAACTGGGCTACGATGCAGCAGCGCACGAGGCAGCGCGACAGGCCGCGACCACCGGGCAAATTTTCGCCGAGCGGAAAGCGCGCCTGAGGGCCGCACAGACGAGCGTGGAAGAAGAACGAGCATCCCTCAAACGACTGGAAGAGAGCGAGCAGCGAATACAAAAACAGTTGAACGCCGAGCATACACGTCGGGCAAAGATGGAGCAAAAGATCAGCCAGCTACAAAAGCAATTGGAGCAAGCGCCGGCGGTCGAGGCCAAGCTACAACAGGTACGTGGAGCAGAAGCCGCCGCCCGCCAACGACTCGGTGCGACGCAGCAACGGATCGAGGCTTGCAAGGCGTTGGAACGCCAACGGGCCGAAAAACGGAAGAGAAGAGACGAACTGACCGCCCAAAAATCCATCTACGATGAGCTACGTACCGCCTTTGGCGTGCAAGGTGTGCCGGCGATGATTATCGAGGCAGCAGCGCCAGAGATCGAAGCAGAGGCCAACCATCTCCTGGCGCGGATGACGGGCGGTCGCATGCACGTGAGCTTTGACACGCAGCGAGAGACCCTGGCAGGCGAGGTACAAGAGACGCTAGAGATCAAGATCGCCGACGAACTGGGCACACGGCCCTACGAAAACTATTCCGGCGGGGAGCAATTCCGGGTCAACTTTGCCATCCGCGTCGCGCTCTCCAAACTCCTGGCGCGACGCGCGGGGACGCAGTTGGAAACGTTGGTCATTGACGAGGGCTTTGGCACACAAGACACCCAGGGCCGGGAGCGGCTGGTCGAGGCGATCAATGCCATTCAAGATGACTTTACCCGCGTACTGGTGATCACACACATTGATGAACTGAAGGACGCATTTCCGGCGCGCATCGAGGTGACCAAGACACCGCAGGGGTCGGTGGTGCAGGTGACGTAGCGAGGGCGGTCTTTCGAACCTACCAGCAGGCTGTCAAGTCTGCTCCACGCGCGACTTTTGCCTCAAATGCGAAATCAAGGCAAATCTAGCGCGATCATCCAGACGATCTTTGCTTCCGCCGTTCGGCGCGGCGCATATCCCAGTTGATGCGGAACTCGTCCAACTGGCGCGAGAGAGCCATCCAATCCTCGACCAGAAACACAAAGCCATCAATGTCGGGACACAGTAGATAGGGACTGAACCAAAGGCGCAGCCACGCCCTGCTCATGGGATATTTGGCGAGCTCCACGACGATCACCGTCTTGGGCCAATAGGGAAGCAGCCAACGACGGCGAGCCCCTTTTTCTCCGTGTGGATCAAAGACCTTGTGGAAAGGGTTAGGCCGCACCGTCTTGACGCGGCTGTAGGAGACGACCAGCGGATAGAACAGGGTCTGGATGCGCAAATGGTTGGCCCGGCACTGCACCCACGTCAGCCGCCGCGCCAAGTAAACATAGATCAAGAGGAAAATAGAAACAAAGGCAGGAACGAGAGTCAGATTGCCCCACGGCTGGTAGATGATCGCGATGCGGGGTGCGAACCACCACATGACGATTGAGGCCAACGTTATCAAAACGCAAGGCCCGGCCCAGCGTTGCCACATACGCTCGTAAATCAACAGGCGGAAACGGTCTCCATTAGGCTGCTTTTTTGCCATCTAGCACCTCATTCCCCCACCTGGGAGGACAAGTCCAATCGTAGCGAGTAGTATACCATCTGCCTGGGGTTTGGACAAACACCGATTGGCACACACCCGCGGGATGCGGTATAATAAGCGCATACCATTGCCAAGGAGCGACCTATGACTGACCCAGTCCGTACCTTGCGTGACGCCTACAACACCGCCGACCCCGCCGTGCCGCTTCCCAGCGGCGACCCTCGCTACGTGGACTGCACCGACGTGCGCGGCAACCGGGACGTGGTGCGACAGACGTTCGACACCATCACCTGGTCTGATTCCAACACCGCCCAACTCCTCACCGGTCACCGGGGCTGCGGCAAGTCCACGGAACTCTTGCGCCTCCAGGCCCGGTTGGAGGAAGCCGGTTATACCGTCATCTACTTTGGGGCGGACGACGACCTGGACGTCAACGACATCATCTACAGCGATCTCCTGCTGGCCGTCGCCCGCCGCATCGAAAGTGAACTGCGCGACGAGCACGACATCAAACTGGACCCCCAAACTGCTGGAAAACATCCAGCGTTGGTTCGCCGAGGTGCTCTATACAGAAGACGGCTGGCGTCAGATGGAGCGGGAACTGGCAGCCGAGGTTGAGTTGGGAGTGGGGCTGCCCGCGGGCGTCCCTCTCCTGGCCCGCCTGCTGGCCCGCGTCACGGGGCAAATCAAGACCGGGCACGAAATAAGGGAAGAGTTGCGCAGAAAACTCGATCCCCAGATCTCGCTCCTCATCGAGAACGTCAATCTGTTGCTCCTACGGGCGACCGCACAACTGCGCCGCCAGGGCCGCCAGGGGTTGGTGCTCCTGATTGACAATCTGGACCGGATCACGCTGCGCCAGTTGGACACGGGGCGCACCTCCCACGAGGCGCTGTACATTGATCACGGCGAGCAGTTGCGGTCGCTCAGGTGCCACGTCGTTTACACCGTTCCCATCTCGATGGCCTACTCGCCGACGGCTACCCAACTCAAGGCTATCTTTCCCTGCTGCGTGGTCGTGCCGATGGTCAACGTGACGCGGCGAGAAGGAGGCGATCACACCGAGGGGCTGGCCCGTCTGCGCGAGATGCTGGCCCGCCGGATGGACCTGGAGACCGTCTTCACCGACGAGGCGGTGGGTTATCTGTGCCGCGTCTGCGGCGGGCATCCCCGCGATCTGATGCGGCTGGTGACCTACGCCTGCATCCACGCCCCGCGCGACCGCCAGCCGCAGCCGATTGACCGGCAGGTGGCGGAGCGGGCCGCGGCCGAGTTGATCGAGGAGTATAGTCGCCTGATCCCCGAAGACCATTACCCCAAACTGGCCCGCGTCCACCTGCGCCACGTGGTCGAGAACGACGCCGACCACCAGTTGATGCTCTACAACCTGAGCGTGCTAGAGTACCTCAACGGCCCGCCGCCCTGGCACGACGTCCACCTGGCAGTGAGCCGCCTGCCCAAGTTTCAGGAGGCGCTGAAGCGTGAGCGAGAGAGAATGGGACTGGCCTGACACGCCAGCCGCCCAACACAACCTGGAGACCCTCTCGGCGTTGGCCCGGGCCATCGGGATGGCCGCCCCGGGCCGGTTCGTGCTGCTGCTGGTCAAATGCAACCTCCCCGCACAGCGGGAGACGCTGGCGGAGCGGCTGCGGGCGATGCTGGAACCGTTGGGCGTGGAGCTGGTGGAGGTGCGCGCAACAGGGGTGGTGGGCGACCTGCTGAGTCTCCTGGAAAGTCGCCTGAAACCGGACAGGCCGCGCCCCGAGCCTGCACCCCCTGAGCGCAGCCGGAGGATCGAAGAGCAACCCCTGGCGCAGTCCCAGCCCGCCGTCGCGGTGGCAGAGACGCGGGCCTCTTACTCCACCCGTTTGCAGGCCCTCAGCGTGCACGGGCTGGAAGCGTCCCTCCGCTCCAGCGACCCCCACCCGCCGCTGCTGACCCACCTCAATCTCCTGCGGGAGCGATACCGCGACCTGGGCTGCCCGCTGGTGGTGTGGCTGCCCGACTATGCCCTCACCCGGCTGGCGCGGGAGGCCCCCGATTTTTGGGCCTGGCGCAGCGGCGTGTTCGAGTTTGCGCCGGAAGCGGAGGTGGCCGAGAGCGCCCTGCGGCAGATGGCCTACGAGCCGGGCCTGGTGACATCCAGCCTGGATGCGGCCGCCAAGCGGGAGCGGCTGGCGCTGCTGGGGCGGCTGCTGGACGACTACCGGGAACTGGGGGAGGGGCCACAGGAGCAAGACGCTCAGGCGGACATCCTGTGGAAAGTGGGGGGCTTGCATCAAGATCTGGGGGAATACGGCCAGGCCCGGCAGGCTTACGGGGAGGCGCTGGAGATCAAGCAACAACTGGGCGACCGCGCCGGCGTCGCCACGTCGCTCCACAACCTGGGGAACGTGGCCTACCTCCAGGGGGACTACCCCGAGGCCCGCCGCCTGTACCAGGAGTCGCTCGCCATCGCGCAGCAACTGGGCGACCGCGCCGGCGTCGCCACGTCGCTCCACAACCTGGGGAACGTGGCCTACCTCCAGGGGGACTACCCCGAGGCCCGCCGCCTGTACCAGGAGTCGCTCGCCATCAAGCAGCAACTGGGCGACCGCGCCGGCGTCGCCAAAACGCTCCACCAACTGGGGCTGCTGGCCCAGGCCACGGGCGACTACCCCGAGGCCCGTCGGCTCTACCAGGAGTCGCTCGCCATCGCGCAGCAACTCGGCGACCGCGCCGGCGTCGCCCAAACGCTCCACCAACTGGGGATGCTGGCCCAGGACACGGGGGACTATGCCGAGGCGCGCCGCCTCTACCAGGAGTCGCTCGCCATCAAGCAGCAACTGGGCGACCGCGCCGGCGTCGCCAAAACGCTCCACCAACTGGGGCTGCTGGCCCAGGACACGGGCGACTACCCCGAGGCCCGCCGCCTGTACCAGGAGTCGCTCGCCATCGCGCAGCAACTCGGCGACCGCGCCGGCGTCGCCACCACGCTCCACCAACTGGGGATGCTGGCCCAGGACACGGGCGACTACCCCGAGGCCCGCCGCCTCTACCAGGAGTCGCTCGCCATCGCGCAGCAACTCGGCGACCGCGCCGGCGTCGCCACCACGCTCCACCAACTGGGGATGCTGGCCAAGGAGGATGGCAACCTGGAGGAGGCACAGCGGCTGTTCGCCGAGAGCCTGGCCACGCTGGAAGCGCTCCGCTCGCCGGATGCCGCCATCGCCCGCCGCTCGCTGGAGCGGGTGCGGGAGCGGCTACAACGGTGAGCAGCCAGGTCATTGCGAGGAGGCCGTAGGCCGACGAAGCAATCTCCCCACCACAGCCGAGAGGATTGCTTCGTCGGCCTGGGCCTGCCCTGAGCCTGTCGAAGGGGCCTCCTCACAATGACAGAGCCGAGAAGATTGCTTCGCGCCCTGCGGGCGCTCGCAATGACAGTCAACCTTCCCGGAAACCCCCAAGCTTCCGGGAAGGTGGTAGAGGAGAGACCACATTGATCGACCCCAAACGACCCGCGCGCTACGAGCGCATCTACACCCAACTGCAAGAGCTCATCGCCGGCCAAGCGCCCGACCTGGTGGCGGCAATGGCCACTATCTGCGCCGTGCTGCACCACAAGATGAGCCACCACCTGTGGACCGGCTTTTACCTCGTGGCGGGCGCGGAGGAGCTGCACGTCGGCCCGTACCAGGGGCCGGTGGCCTGCCAGGTGCTCAAAGGGCGCGGCGTGTGCCTGCACTGCGCGCGCACTCGTCAGCCAGTGGTCGTGCCGGACGTGCACGAGTTCCCCGGCCACATCGCCTGCGACTCGCGCTCCAGGAGCGAAATCGTCCTGCCGGTGATGCAGGGGGAGCGGGTCGTCGCCGTGCTGGACGTGGACTCGGCCAGGCTGGCCCAATTCGACGCGGACGACGTCGCGCCGCTGGCAAACATACTGAGCCTGTTACAACCCTACCTTACAACGAATGGGGAAAGGAACGAATTCAGTCAGACGTAGGCGCGAATTCCATTCGCGCGGTTGGGAAGTCGCGACGCAACTACAACCGCTCGGCCTGGATTGTCAAATCCAGGCCAGTATTCTGCCGCCGGATCTGGCAATCCGGCGGCAGCAGTTGAGCAATCCAATTCCGAGTCCGGCGGGGTAGCCGAGTCACCGAATCCGTTCCTTTCTAAATTCGCTGTGCTTCACCAGCGCCAGCGACATGAAAAAAGCAAACGCCAGGTCGGGGAAGAACAACGCATTATCCACCAGGCCGTGGGCCAGCAGCGCGGCCATGCCCCCCGCCAACCCCAGCGCGAGCGCGTCACGGCAGGGTCGCCGCCGAATCTGGCGCCAAAAACCGATCTGCACCGCCCCTCCCGCCAGCAGCCCCAGCAGCCCCAGCCGCGTCCAGTGATCCAGATAGACGTTGTGCGGATGCCCCAGGTTGAACTCTTGCCAGGCGGAGGGGAGCACGTAGCGGGTGCGGTAGGCGGCCTGAAAGCTGCCCGGCCCGACGCCGAACCAGGGATGCTCGCGCAGGAGCACCAGGCTGCTGCGCCACAATTCCACCCGGAAAAAGGTGCTGCCCTGTTGCAGGTCGAGCAGGGAGCCAAAGCGCGGCAGGCGCAGGAGCGGTACCAGCGCCAGCGCGCCGACCAGGACGAGCGTCAGCGCCACCCGGCGATAGCGTCCCCCGGCGCGCCAACCCATCACCAACAGGGCCATTGGCAATCCCAAAAGCAACGCCCCGCGCGAAAAGCTGAGCGCCAAAGCCAGAGTCACCGCCACCAAGGCCAGCCCGTAGAGCAATCGGCGGCGACCCATCAGCCGCCGCGCCGCCGTAGAACAGGCGGCGCTGGGAGGTAAGGCCGCGACGGCCACCAGGAGTGGCCAGGCGCGGCCCAGATATAGCCCTACGTTGTTGGGAGAGTGGTAGACGCTCTGCAAGCGGGCCAGTCCCCCCTCGGCGACGACGAGGTTGCGCCCCAGCGCGTACTGCACCAGCCCCACCAGGGCCACACCGACCGCCCCCAGCACGAATCCATCCACCACCCGCCATCTCTCCCGCTCGTCCAGGTCGGCCAAGCGCAGCAGCGCGTAGTAAAGCGCCGGGAACAGGAAAACGGCTCGCAGTTCAAACAGCGCCGCCCACTTGTCGGCGGCCAGGAGGCTCGCCACCAGCGATGCCAAAACCAGCAACAGTACGGAGCAGTCGAGGGATGTGAAAAGCATCAGGCCGCGCCGCCCTAAAGAGGCGGCGCTAGAGGAGTTTTCTAGCCCTGGCTCTTTAGACCGGGGCGCGCCCATCACCATCCCCACTCCACACAACAGCACCAGCAGCTCGGGCACGCCCAGCGCCCGGTAGAACATGCCGCCAGGGTGCAGATAGAACGGCGCTGCAAAAGCGATCAGCGGTAGCCCCGCCCTGCCCCACGCATAGGCCCAGTTCGCCAGCCCCACCACCCGCCGCGCGTCGCGCACCAGCAACGCCACCAGCGCCAGCCCCACCGCCGCCAATCCGCCCAGCTTGCAGATAAAGCCATCGCGGAACGGTTCTGTACCTACGCGCCAGTCCACCAGCACCCATTTACCCTGCCCGCGCTCGGCCGTCAGCTCGACGGTGTGCAAGCCGGGGGAGAGGCCGGTCGCCAAAGGGAGGGTAGCGACGTAGAAGTCGTCATCGTAGAGCACGACGTAAGCGCGGCCCAGCTCGTCGCGGGGAAGTGCGTTCGCCGGCTCGCCGTCCACCGTGACGTAGAGGAAAGCGCGATACGGCCCACGCCGTACCGTCAAAGCGACACGCGTCCCCTCGAAGCGGAAGACGGCTCTACAGACGCCAGAGCCGACGTCGGCGCCCAACGGCCCGACGCGCCAGTCGCCCTCGTAGACAGCCCAGGAATTGCGGGCCGGGTAGCCGCCGGGCGGAGCGGCGTCGGGCAGGGTCGCAGCCCAGGCAGAGATGGCGTCATAGAGCAGGCGAGGGTCGCCCTCCGGCCCTAGCAGCGCAAAGCCCCAGCGCGGGTCGTCGAGAGGAGCGGCGGGCTGAAAGTGCTCCAACACCATCGCGCCGGCCCAGGGCCACTCGGCCCGCACCCGCTCCAGGGCGGCGATGGTGCGAGCCGCCTGGGTCGCCTCGTCGGTCTGGCTCCACAGTGACGGAGCGCCAGTCCAATCCCCCGGCAGCGCGTTCCACCCCCAATGGCTGGCCCAGATAGGTTTGCCGGCATCGCCATTCTCGACCATCACGTCTCGCAGCAGGAGCAAGCGCGAGAAATTCAGTACCTCCTCGGCGGCGCGGCGGTCTTGGGGGGTGGTGTCAAAGCCATAGGGTTTGCCGGCCACAATGTCAAAATAGGGAGCGGCGCCGGCCTGGTAGAGTTGATCCAGATAGCGCACATCGCTCAGGTTTTGCGGGCCGGTTTCGGTCGTAGGGGCCAGGCCGGCCAGTAGGATGCGGGCGCCGGGGTCGGCGGCGCGGATGGCGTCGGCGGCGCGGGCCAACAGATCGGCGTAGGCGGGCGGGCTGACGGGGCCGCCGCCCCAGTGGTCGGCCAGGTTCGGCTCATCCCAGATTTGATAATAGTCCACCTGCGCGCCGTACCGAGCGGCAAATTCGCGGGCAAAAGCGGCAAAGCGGTCGGGGTCAGCGGGGGGAACAGCAGGATCGTCGTCGAGAACGGCCACCAACCGCAATTCGGGGTGACGGGCCAGCGCGGCCAGAATGCGGTCCGGGACAGTCCAATCGAACTTGTTTCTTTCGATCCGGCTCCAATAGAACGGCTGGCGCACCCAGACAAAGCCTCCGCCGGCGATGCGGGCCAGGGCGGCGGCCAGGGCCGTCTCGTCATACTGCTCCAGCGCGACGTTGACGCCCAGAATGGGTGCGTCAGCATCGGCTATGGGAGCAGCAAAGCCGCCGGAGAGGCCGCGTGTGCCAGCCTGGTGGGTCAAGACGACGTTCTGCACGACCAGTCCGACGGCGAGCAACAGGACCAGCCACAGGAACAAACGGATTCCCGCTCTCACTCCACCCCCAGCCTCCCTTTCTCAATGGAACGAAAGAACGAGAACGCCAGAACGATGGTTGCCAGATTCAACGCAGCGGTAGCAAAGAACGGCAGCCCGACGGCCAGATCCACCAGTGCGCCTCCAACGAGGGAGCCGACGAGCATTCCCACGTTCCAGAAAGTATGCACTATACCCAATACGCGACCCCGCTCCTCGGCCGCCGTCGCTTCAACGACCAGGCGCGGCGATAGGGAGGACAACGACCAAGCCGCGCAGGCCGCCAGCACGCCAAAGGTGTAAAAGCTCCACAGGTGCGCGACGGAACCCGCCAGGCCGGTCGCCGAGAGGACTAACACGCCCAAAGCGGTCAGGGTCGGTCCTTTTGGCCCCCAACGGTCGGCGGCCCGACCGGCCGCCAGTTGAGCCAGGGAAGCCGCAACCTGACTGAGCACGGCGTAGAGGGCGACGGCCATCTTGGTGCCGGTCAGACGATTGATTAACAAGGGAATCAAAACAGTGGCCACACCCCAATAACAGGTGGGCAAAAAGCGCAAAAGGGCCAATACAACCACCACCGGCCGGCGGGCGATGGCGCTATAGCCAGCCAGAAGCGACCCCCACGATGAAGCCTCCCGGCTGCCCTCATCCCGCAAGCACGGCAAAAAGAGAGCCGTTCCCACAGCCGTCGCCAGCGAGAGCGCCAGGAGACTCGCCCCAAACACCCCAAATCCCGCGCTATCCAGAACAGCTCCCGCGATCGGGTTGCTCAACACTCCGCCGATGACGAGTCCCCAGTAGTAAAAGGCCGAAAACATCCCCAAGCGACTCGGAGCAGTGACGTCAATCAGATAACCCTGCCCGCCCAGGGTGTAAAAGCCGGCCGCCAGGTCGCTAACGGCCCACAGCAGGACGGCCAACCAGGGGAGGGGAACCAAAAACGTGAGGCTGCTGACGGCAAAACCGACCAGGCCCAACACCAGCGTCCGCCGGTGCCCCAGGGCGTCGCTAAGCATGCCGCCAAATGCGGAGGAGACCACTCCCATCACCCGCCCCGCCGCTATGCAGAGGGAAACGGTCACAGCCGTGTACCCCAACTGCTCTCCCAGGTAAACGGGTATAAAAGCCCGCTGGGGCGAGAGCGCCATCCCGCCCAGCAATTGCACGCCCAGCAGCAGGATGACGGGCCACCAACGAGACCACAAAGCGAGCAATCGCCTGCGAAACTCGGCAGAGGTGGGAGGCAAACGACTTGGCAAGCCAAGCCCCCTACTCAGTATACGGAGAGTCGAAGGACGGGGAATATGACTTGATGTCCAGCACCGGCGAGCCGTCCAGCGCGTCCAGCCCGATGACCTCCAACACGTTACCCTCGACACGGCGGAGGCGGACGGTGGTCACGCCAATTGGATTGGGGCGACGGGGGCTGCGAGTGGCGAACACTCCTCGGAGTGGGCGGCTGGGGTCGCCCCGGGGGTGCACCTGCAACTCGTAGCCGGCGGAGCAATGGAGGTAATAGAGCACGACGAGGTCACTGCCCGGCTCCAGCCCCAGCAGTCCGTCGTTCAGGGCTGGATCAAGCAGGATAAAGGCAGGGCCGGCGCGCAGGTCGTCGCGCGGCGGCCGCTCCTCACAGTCCCGCTTGACGCGGCCGATGGGACGAAAGGTGATAGCCTGGCCCATCATCCGCCCGCCCGCAGCGCCAGCTCAACCGTCCCGCCCAAACTCAACACGTCACCGACGCGAAACAGCACTGGGCCGCTGATCCGATGACCATTGATAAAGGTGCCATTTGTGCTGCCCAAGTCCTGCACGATGAATTGCTGCCCATCCCAGTCAAGTTGCGCGTGACGCAGGGAGACGTTGGGATAGTTGACGACCACCTGACAATCGGCGCCGCGCCCCATGACGAGCGTGCCCTGGGTAATGGGGTAACGGGCCCCCGCTCCCGGCCCCGCCTGCACGACGATCACGTAGCCGTGAAAGGTGGAGGGGGCAGCAGCGCGCCGCTGTGCCTTGCGCCGCCGCGCGAGCAGCGCCACGATGCCAAGCAGCACCGCCCCGCCCAGCAACAGCAGGACGAGCGCTATCCCACCCAGCAGGAGATAGTCGGGCTTGGCGACGCCGGGCATCTCCTCCCCACCCACCGGCGTCATCCAGACAGCGGGAGGCAGTGTGGGAGTAGGGAGCTGGGCAAGCGCGCCACCCCCAACTCGACCGGGCAAAATCACCAAGCCTCCAACTAGGGCAGCCAGGCAAAATAGCCACCACAGATTGTTTCGTTGTCCCTTCAATGCTCGCCTCCTAGGTCTGCAACACCAACTCTACTGCTCCGCCCAGGCTGATGACGTCGCCAGGGCGGATCCACACCGCTGCGGTGATGCGGTGACCATTGACAAAGGTGCCACAAGTACTCCCAATGTCCTGCAAGACCAGGCCCTCTTCCCGCCGGGACAGGCTGGCGTGATGGGGCGCTACCTGGGGATGGGGAATAGAGACTGACGCCTCGGGTGCGCTGCCCATCAGGGTGGTCGCGCGAGACAGAGGATACTGCGCCCCGGCGCCAGGGCCGCTGCGCACCAACAGCCAGGCCTCGCCCGGCGTAGCGGCGGACGCAGTGGAGCGCTGCCGGCTCTTTCTCCGCCGACGCGCCCTCAACAGCACGACGATCACCAGCAATAGAAAAGCCACCAGGCCGGCCGCCAGGAGCGCCAACTGGCGCGGCCCCCAGTCCACCGGCCAGGCGATGTGCAGAAACGTAGCAAGGCCCGTCATTACACGCCACCTCATTGAGCGCAGTAGCCAACATCTATGCTCTCTGTATCGCTTTCGGACAAGTTGTCATAGATGTCGTTGGCCCGGATGTAATACTCCAGGGTCGTCGTAACACCGCCGGTCGGAGGGTCGAGGCTGCGCTGGAGATCCTCACCCCCGACGGTCACCGTATACGTCCCCGTCATCGTCTCGCTCATGGTCAGGGCTTGCCAGTCCCCCTCTTTGCTACTCGCGTCATCCACGACCCGATATACCAGATTCACGGCAAAGACCTCCGACGCATCCAGAACGGAGGCGCTCACGGCAACCTGGTCAGGCGCGCAACCTGCCGGCCACAGGATCGCTCCTTCAGACACGGCGAGGTCGGAAATAGCGGGGCCGGCGCTATCGGGTTGCCCTGGGGTAGGCGTGATGCAGGAGCCAGTGACCTCGATATCCAAAACGCGAATATCGTGCTCGCCGCTGGTGAGTGTGACGTCCAGCGTATAGCTCACAGGGGCGCAGGGACAAGCCCAGTACACGCCCACGCCAGCGACCCCGCGCCCGTCAAAATAGACTGCCTGAACATTGTCCGTCTCCCAGTGAATAGTGGTGCAATCGCCGGCCTCGAGGCTGGTAGAGTCGGCCCAAAATTCGACTCGGGCCTCCGGCGCGTCGGTCGGCGGCGCTTCACTTACCGGGGTATCGGTCGGCGGCGCCTCGCTGACGTGCGTTTCGGTCGGCGGGGCAGGGGTATCACTAGGAGTGTCGGTCAGCGGAACAGGAGTTGGTTCCGGCGTGGGCGTCTCTGTCGCCCTGGCTACCTCGCCGGTCACGCGCACCGTCACACGCGCCGGGTCGCTGACCGTGTCATCGGTGGCATAGGCACGCACCTCCAGGACATGGCTACCCGGCGCGGTGGGAACCCAGGGCTGAACTACATAGATGACGCGCTCGTCCGGCGTGGGGTTGTCGTCGCTGCGATAGAGCGCGCCGTTGACCCACAGTTCCACGCGGGCAACGCCAGTTCCGCTGACAGCGCGGGACCGAACCGAGACAATGCCGGTGTGCACCTCTGCGCCGTCGAGCGGCTCGTCAATCGAGATTTGAGCGCGGGCCGGAACGACCTCATCGCAGCCGGAGAGGGCCACGACCACTAGGAGCAAAGCACAGACATAACCGAATCGCTTCATTGCGCACCTCTGTTTCTACTTGAAAGCGCCCAAAACCCCCGCGGTGTTCTTCATTTAGCAAGAAACAGTGGGAGCGGGGTTTGGGGTTTTTCCAAAAAAGCTGTTTCTTACAGCCAGGCCGCCCCCAAAACCGGGAGTGCTGAACCTTATCACTTTTTCGCTCACCTGTCAAATTCACGGGAAACGTCCACCTGTGTCAGCCCTGCCCCCGAGGGCGGTCACGAGCGTTCGCCCCCAGGCGACGTGCTCTCTTGCATCCTGCCCCATTCTGCGGTACAATCCCCTTAAGCATTGAGAGAGGAGGATTCACTATGCCCCAGACAATCTGCATCCAAGACATCGCTCAACACGTGGGAGAAGAGGTCGCGCTCCAGGGGTGGCTCTACAATCGCACCGACAAGGGGAGGCTCCAATTCCTCCAGGTGCGGGATGGCACCGGCTTTGCCCAGTGCGTCGTCTTTAAGAAAGAGGTCAGCCCAGAGGTATTTGAGGCGGCCCAGGGGTTGACCCAGGAATCATCCCTCGTCGTCACCGGAACCGTCCGGGAGGACCAGCGCGCGCCAGGCGTCCCCGGCGGTTACGAGGTCGGCGTCGCCGACCTGCAGGTGCTTCAGGCGGCCCAAGAGTACCCCATCCAGCCCAAGGAGCACGGGGTCGAGTTCCTGATGGACAACCGCCACCTGTGGATCCGCTCGCAACGGCAGTGGGCTGTCCTGCGGGTGCGGGCCACCGTCATCCGCGCCATCCGCGACTGGCTCGACGATCACGGTTTCGTCAACATGGATACACCCATCCTCACCCCGGCCGCCTGCGAGGGCACGTCCACTCTCTTTGAGACCGATTACTTTGGCGAACCGGCCTACCTGGCTCAATCGGGCCAGCTCTACAACGAGGCGAACATCTACTCGTTTGGCCGCGTCTATTGCTTTGGCCCTACCTTCCGCGCGGAAAAATCCAAGACCCGTCGCCACCTGACCGAGTTCTGGATGGTGGAGCCGGAAGCCGCCTTTTGTGATCTGGATGGATATATGGAGATCGGCGAGCAATTCGTCTCCTACATCGTCCAGACCTGCCTGCGCGAGCGGGCGCAAGAGTTGGCGTTGCTGGAGCGGGACATCAGTCACCTGGAAAAAGTGATACCCCCATTCCCTCGCATCTCTTACGACGAGGCGTTAGAGCTGCTGGCCGAGATCCGAGATCGGGCGAACGACGAAGAGTTAAAGAGTCTCTTAGAGATCGAGTGGGGCGACGACCTCGGCTCGCCGCACGAGACGGAACTGACCAAGCGATTCGAGAAACCGGTCTTTGTCTACGGCTATCCGACGCGGGCCAAGGCGTTTTACATGGAGCCCTGGCCCGGCCGGCCGGAGGTCTCCAAGAGCGCGGATCTGCTGGCTCCGGAGGGGTACGGCGAGATCATCGGCGGCTCGGAGCGCATCTCTGACCCCAACCTGTTGCTCGAGCGGCTCAGGGAATGGAACCTGCCCCGTGAAGCGTTCGAGTGGTACATTGACCTGCGGCAGTACGGCTCGGCGCCCCACTCTGGCTTTGGGTTGGGAGTCGAGCGCACCGTCACCTGGATCTGCGGCCTGGATCACCTGCGGGAGACGATCCCCTTCCCGCGTATGTTAAAGCGTGTGTATCCGTAAAACGTAATAGCGTAAAACATAACAGGAGGATTATCAGTGCGAACGAATAGGGACAGGAAGCGAATCCGAAAACAGACCCGTCAGCGGAAGCTGCGACACCTACGAGAACGCTTGGCAGCGACGACCAACGCCGCTGAGCGTAGGCGCTTGATTGAAAAGATTCGCCGCGTCAGCCCCACCGCGCCCGTGCCGGAGGAGTAACGGGCGTAAGCGGGCGGTAAAGGCAGGCGACTATGGACGGCAGTCTGTCCGGCACCCGGCTGGGCAAATACGAGATCCAGGCCGAGGTAGGCCGCGGGGGTATGGGCGCGGTCTACAAGGGATACGATCCGGCACTCGACCGGTATGTGGCGATCAAGGTCCTGGCCCCTCACCTGGTGTGGGAGCAAGAGTTCGTGGAGCGCTTCCTGCGCGAGGCGCGGGCGGCGGCGCGGCTAAAACACGCCAACATCGTCACCATTCACGACGTGGGGCAGGAGGCAGGCTGGTACTACTTTGTGATGGAGTACCTGGAAGGACCGACGCTGACCGCGATTGTCCAGGAACGCGGAGCCATTCCGCCTGGTGAGACGCTTTCCATCCTGCGCCCGTTGGCGGACGCGCTGGACTATGCCCACCAGCAAGGATTGGTACACCGGGACATCAAGCCTGGCAACATCATAGTTGGCCCCACTGGCTCGGTGACGCTGACCGACTTTGGAATCGCACGAGCAGCCCAGGAGACGCGGCTGACCTCGACCGGGACGATTGTGGGCACACCTGAGTACATGTCGCCAGAGCAGGCCAAGGGTTCGACGGTGAACGCCCCGAGCGATCAGTACAGCCTGGCAGTGGCGGCTTACGAGATGTTGAGCGGGCGCGTGCCATTCGAGGCCGAAAGCACACTGGCCTTACTGCACAAGATCGTGTACGATCCACTGCCCCCTATTCGTGAAATCAACCCAGATCTCCCGGCGGGTGTGGAAGCAGTGCTAAAGAAAGCGCTGGCGAAGGATCCCCACGACCGGTACAAAAAAACGAGCGCGTTCGTTGAGGCGCTGGGCCGGGCGCTGGCAGGAGAGGAGATCGTAAAGAAGCCAACAGTGATGATGAGGCCCGAGTCGCCGGTCGCGCCCGGGCGCGCAATCGCCAAGCCCAAACCGGAACGGGTTGCTCTACCTGAACTTGACCCTGGCCGAACAAAGGTGTTGAGGGATGAACAACCAACCACCCCCTTTCACCGCCGCGTGCCAGCGTGGGCCTGGGCGCTGGGTGGCCTGGTCGGAGCAGTGACCCTCGTGGCCCTGTTGCTAGTCTCGAGGCCGCCTAGCCCGATTGAATCTACCCCAACTACCGGCAATGGTGAAAGTCAGTCGCCAGCCCTGGCGTCTGGCGATCCCATCCTTTTTACCTCCGACCGTGATGGAAGGTTGGAGATATATCACCTCGCCGAGGCAGGTAAAGTAGCACGAGTCACCCACACCCCCAACGAAGGCAATAGTTGGGCGCCCGTCCTACTACCGGACAGGACCATTCTTTTCGTCTCAGATCGTGACGGGAAGCGCGAGATCTACTACCTGACCGGAGAAGGAGAAATAGCGCGGATCACCCACACCCCCGGCGAGGATGAGAGTTGGTCGCCGGCTGTGATGCCGGATGGAACCATCCTCTTTGTCTCGGATCGTGACGGGAAGCGCGAGATATACCACTTGACTGGGGAAGGGAAGATAGCGCGGATCACCCACACTCCTGGCGGAGGTGAGAGTTGGGCGCCGGCCGTGATGTTGGATGGGACCATCCTCTTCGTCTCGGACCGTGACGGGAAGCGCGAGATATATCACCTGACCGGGGAAGGAGAGACAGCGCGGATCACTCACACGCCTGGCGGGGGAGAAAGTTGGGCGCCAACCTTGACGCCGGACGGGGACATCCTCTTTGTCTCCGATCGTGATGGGAAGCGCGAGGTCTATCACCTCACTGGGACTGGAGAGATAGCACGGATCACTCACACGCCTGGCGAGGGAGAGAGTTGGTCGCCGGCCTTGATGATAGATGGGACCATTCTCTTTACTTCGGACCGTGACGGAAAAAGTGAGGTTTATCACTTGACCCAATCAGGAGCAGCGGAGCGAATCACCAACACGCCCGGCAATGGCAAAAGTTGGTCAGCAGATTGGCAGTAGGTTACGACAGCGTTGCTGTGAAAACAATGCGGCAACTTGACAAATTGACGGAGATGCAGCATACTCTACAGACGAGACCACATTCTTGGCGTAGACGAGCACGGATAGACCCAGAAATGGCTTGTGAGGGACGGGATGGAGAAGGAAAGACGCCGTTTCGTCATTGAAGTGGGAACGGGGATTGACCTGCACGGTCGAGACATGACCAAAGCGGCTGTCCGTGCAGTAAAGGACGCGATCTCGCGCAGTTGTTTGTGTGGCCTGGTAGAGGTGGTGGGACTGACCGACCTCGACGCGATGCACGTGGATATCCTGGTTGGTGTTCCGCACCCAGAGCAGGTCGAGGAAGAAGCAGTCACGGCAGCAGTTCCTTTTGGCGTCAAAAGGATCGAGGTAATGACCGGGGGTTTGCAGGCCCCCGGTCTTTTTGTACCTGAACTGGGCCAAGACGCCTGGATCACGATAGCAAACGCTGCCGTAACCGTCTGGATCGAGCAGGCAAAAGTGCGAAAGGAGGAATGATATTGAAACGTATTCTGTGGTTTTCGACGCTGGAATCAGAAACTGACATGCACAAGTGTAAGGAGGAACACTATGGCTGAGATCAGCAAGGAAAAACTCCTCTGGGCGTATGAAAGGATGAAGCTGATCCGAACCTTTGAGGACAGGACGGCCGAGATATTCGCCAAGGGCAAGATGCCCGGCTTTGTCCACCTATACGCCGGTGAGGAGGCGATTGGAGTGGGTGTGTGCGCCCACCTGATGGACGAGGACTATATCACCTCGACCCACCGGGGGCACGGACACTGCATCGCCAAGGGGGTGGACGTAGGCCCGATGATGGCCGAGTTGTACGGCAAGGCCACCGGTGCCTGCAAGGGCAAGGGCGGCTCGATGCACATCGCCGACGTGGACAAGGGCATGCTGGGCGCCAATGGCATCGTCGGCGCCGGCGGACCACTGGCCTGCGGGTCGGGCCTGATGGCCAAGACCCTCGGCACCGACCAGGTGACGGTCTGCTTCTTTGGCGACGGCGCTGCCGAGCAGGGAACGATGCACGAGGCGATGAACCTGGCCGCCATCTGGAAGCTGCCCGTCGTCTTTGTCTGTGAGAACAATGGCTACGCCGAGAGCACGCCGTGGGGCTACCACTGCGCCGCCAAGGACATCTCCGACCGGGCCGCGGCCTACGACATGCCCGGGGCCACGGTAGATGGCACGGACTTTTTCGCCGTTTACGAGGCCGCAGAAGTGGCAATTGAGCGGGCGCGGAAAGGCGAGGGCCCGTCCCTGATCGAGTGTCGCGGGTTTCGCTACTATGGTCACTTCCAGGGCGACGCCATGCTCTACTTTACCGAGGAAGAAAAAGCGCGCAATCGCGCCAACGACCCGATCGAGAGTTTCAAAAAGCGGCTGCTGGAACGCAAACTCTTGTCTGAGGAAGAGATCGCAGAGATTGACGCCAAGACGGCCAAGATGATCGAAGAAGCGGTCGAGTTCGCCGAGGAGAGCCCCTGGCCCGTCCCCGAAGATGTCTTGACCACTGACGTTTACGTCAGCTACCCATAGGAGGGAAACAAGCCATGGCTACACGTACATTAACTTTTTCGGGAGCGATCAACGAAGCCATGAGGCTGGAAATGCGCCGTGACCCCACGGTGATCCTCATGGGCGAGGACGTAGCGGGCGGCGCCACGCTGCCCCACATGGAGGGCGAGGGCAAGGAGGCCTGGGGCGGCGTCCTGGGAGTCACCAGAGATCTGGTCACAGAGTTTGGCCGAGACCGCGTGCTCGACACGCCCATCAGCGAGTCGTCCTTCATCGGCGCGGCCGTGGGCGCGGCCTCGACCGGTCTGCGCCCCATCGCCGAGCTGATGTTTGTAGACTTTTTCGGCGTCTGCTTCGACCAGGTCTTTAACCAGGGCGCGAAACTGCGCTACATGTTCGGCGGCAAGGCCCAGGTGCCGATGGTCATCCGCACGATGATCGGTGGGGGCTTCCGGGCGGCGGCGCAGCACTCGCAGAGCCTCTACTCGATCTTTACTCACATACCGGGGATCAAGTCGGTCGTCCCCTCCACACCCTACGACGCCAAAGGGCTGCTCTCCTCCGCCATCCGCGATAACGACCCGGTCATCTTTTTCGAGCACAAGGTGTTGTATGGCATGGAAGGCGAGGTGCCGGAGGACAACTATGTGATCCCGCTGGGAGTGGCCGACGTCAAGCGAGAGGGTAAAGACCTGACCATCGTCACGCTGGGGCGCATGGTTCACTTCTCGCTGGAGGCGGCGGAAAAGCTGACCGGTGACGGGGTGGAGGTCGAGGTGGTGGACCTGCGTTCCCTCTCGCCGCTGGACGAGGAGACCATCCTGGCCTCGGTCAGAAAGACCCATCGTCTGATCGTGGTAGACGAGGCTAACCCGCGTTGCAGCATAGCGACGGACATTGTCGCTCTGGCCGCCGGGCAGGCCTTCGACTATCTGGACGCGCCGCCCACCATGATCACAGCGCCACACGCGCCGGTGCCCTTTAGCCCGGTGCTGGAGGACGCTTATCTCCCCAGTGTGGACGCCATCGTCGCAACAGCACAATCCCTGATGTAGGCTGGACCAGAAACCAGGTTTTTCTAGGAAAACCTGGTTTCTATCTAAGCCTGTTTTTCGCACCTTATGATAGCAAATGTTCGTAGTAAGGCACGGAACGAAGTGAAGTGCCGTCGGACGCCACTCCGCTGCGCTTCGTGGCCGACTACGAACCCCGCCCGCACGAGAGATCTCAAAGTGCGAAATGTAGGCTAAGGAGAGACTATGTCAACTGTCGGCATCATCGCTAACCCGGCCTCCGGCAAGGACATCCGCCGCTTGGTCACCCACGCCTCGGTGTTCGACAATCACGAAAAGGCGCACATCTTGCAGCGCGCGCTCCTGGCCCTGGATGCCATGGGGGTCGAGCGGGTACTCTTTATGCCCGACTACTATGGCCTGGTAGAACGGGCGTTGGATGGGTTGAATCTCTCGCTGGAGGCTATTGAGCTTCCCATGGATATGCATGCCGACGAGCGAGATTCGACCGAGGCGGCTAGCCGCTTCTGTGAGAACGCCGTGGGCTGCATCGTCACGCTGGGTGGAGACGGCACGAATCGGGCCGTGGCCAAAGGATGCAGCGACATCCCCATCGTCGCCATCTCCACCGGCACCAACAACGTCTTTCCTTGCATGCTCGAGAGCACCGTGGCCGGGCTTGCGGCTGGGCTGGTCGCCAGAGATATGGTGAATGTGGAAAAGGTCACCTACATCGCCAAGCAGTTGGAGGTGTACGTGGACGGCCAGTTGGCGGAGATCGCCTTGATTGACGTGGTCGCCAGCAACGAGTTGTTCATCGGCAGCCGGGCGTTGTGGGACCCGCGTCGCCTGCGAGAGATCGTGCTGGCCAGAGCCGAGCCGGATCGCATCGGCATGTCGTCCATCGGGGGTTGTCTTCACGTTCTGGGTCCCCAGGATGCTCAGGGGATGTACTTACGGCTGGGCCGGGGCAACATCAGGGTGCTGGCTCCCGTAGGCCCTGGCCTGGTCATTCCGGTCGAGATTCAAGGCCACCGCTTGCTTTCCCTGGGGGAAGAGGTGATGTTGGAGCCTGCGGCCTGCACCATCGCCGTGGACGGTGAGCGACAGATCGAAGTTTTCTCCGAGCAGCAAGTGAGCGTTCGACTGACGAACCGCGGCCCCCGTGTGGTGGACGTGCAGGAGTGTATGCGCGAGGCGAGTCAGCGCGGGGTTCTTCAGCGCGCCGATGAGACGTGAAACGTGAAACACAAGCGTGAAATCAGGAGGAAGACAATGGCTCTGAAAGCGGCTTTTGTGTTCGTAGCGCCCAATGTGGATCCAGAGATCCATCGTGAAACGGTGGTGACGCCCCAGGTCGAATTGACGGCCGTGGCGGTCAACAACTATGCCGAGGCCGTGGCAGTCTGCAAGGGGTTGGTGGAAGAGGGCATCGTCGCCATCGAGTTGTGCGGCGGGTTCGGGCACGTCGGCGCTGCTCAGGTGGCGGAGGCTGTCGGCGGCAAGGCTGCCGTCGGCGTGGTGCGCTTTGACAATCACCCTGGGCTAGAGTTCAAAAGTGGGGATGCTATCTTTGGCTGATGGTCAAAGCACGTTTCTCCCGTCTGCCGGATTGAGGGCGTGACAACATCAGATTCTCACTGGAGAACGGTATATGGCAACCAAAATCATCATGCCCAAGCTGGGCATGGCAATGAGCGACGGCAAGGTAGTCAAATGGCTCAAGGAAGACGGGGCCGAGGTCAAGAATGGCGAACCGGTCGTCGTCGTGATGAGCAAAAAGATAACTTACGAAGTGGTAGCGCCGGCCGATGGCATCGTGCGCCACGTTTCCCACGCCAAGGATACCTGCGGCATCGGTCAGGTCATTGGGTTCATCACCGCGCCTGGCGAGGATGTTCCCCAAGTGGAGGTGGATGAAAAGCATCCAGTGACTGCACCGGCCGAGGTTCCTGTCACGACCGAGCCGGTGCCGCCTGTCGCCCCGGTTGAAAAGTCCCCCAGGGAAGAGAAAAGCTTCCCGTCCTCGCCCGCAGCCCGCAGGCTGGCCAGAGAGCTGGGCGTGGACATCTCCCAAGTCGCCTGTTCTGGCAGTCGCATCACAGAGACAGATGTGCAGTGCTTTTACGACGAGCATGCCCAAATCAGCATCTCCCCACTGGCCCGCCAGATGGCTGAGGTGGAAGGGTTGGACATCACCACTATTCGGGGCAGCGGCCCCGAAGGCAAGATCATCGAAGAGGATATCTTGCGGGCGTTGGAAAGCGCCAAGCCCAAGGCGGTTGCCGAGAATGTCCCCTTCATCGGTATGCGCCAGGCTATCGCCGAGCAGATGGTCTACAGTCTGCAGACAATGGCCCAAATCACGCTCACCACCCAGGTGGACGTGACCGAACTAGAATCCACTCGCGAGGCTTTGCGAGCACGCTGGGAACGCAAGGTCTCATACACGGATTTGCTGGTCAAGGCCGTGTCGGTGGCGCTGGGCGATCACCCGCTGCTGGGGGCCAAGCTCGAAGGCGAGGAGATCGTGATGCCGGACGAGGTCAACGTTGGGGTGGCGGTGGCGTTGGAAGGGGGGCTCATCGTGCCCGTGGTGCGCCACGCCGACCAGATGACAGTTCCCGAAATCGGCGCCAAGATCAGTGACCTGGCGCAGCGCGCCCGCGAAAACGCGCTCGAGGTGGACGAGGTCACCGGCGCGACGTTCACCGTCACGAACCTGGGTATGTACGGCGTGGACTGGTTCACGCCCATCATCAACCCGCCGGAGGTAGCCATCCTGGGCGTGGGGCGCATCACCGAGGAATTGGCTTTGGTCAACGGACAGGTCGCGCCGCGCTCAAAGATGGCGCTCAGCCTGACCATTGATCACCGCATCGTGGACGGAGCGCCTGGCGCGGCCTTTTTGCGGACACTGGCGCAGCTCTTGGAACATCCCGCGCTGATCTTTGCCGGGGGGCCTGCCCTGAGCAAGGTCGAAGGGAGGGAGTAGATGGCCGAGACGCAAGACCTGGTCGTGATCGGCGGCGGCTCTGGCGGATTTGCCGCAGCGATGCGCGCCGCGCAGTTGGGCGGTCGAGTGACCGTCGTCGAGGCGGCCAAGTATGGCGGCAATTGCATGCACAAGGCGTGCATCCCCTCCAAATTCCTCACGACAGCCGCCCGGCTGGTGAAGCGCATCCGCGCAGCCGGACGGTTCGGCATCCAGACGGGAGAGCCGTCGCTGGATATGGAAGCGCTCCACGACCGCAAGGACCTGATTATCGAAGGGCTAGAGATGGGCACGGAGCAGTTGCTCGCCGACTATGGCGTCACGCTGACAAAGGGGCGGGGCAAGCTCGTCGCCGCTGACACCGTGGAGGTCAACGGGGAGCAGATCAAAGCGCGCAACGTCCTGGTCGCCACGGGGTCAGTCGCCGCCCAGTTGCCTATTGAAGGCGCGGATCTGCCTGGGGTGATCGGCACGGAGGAGGCCATCGAGCTGCGCGAGGTTCCTCCGCGCATTGCCATCATCGGCAGCAAGCCCTGGGACCTGGAGCTGGCGCAGTACTTTCACGCCCTGGGCAGCCAGGTCACTCTGATCGAGAGCGGGCCGCAGTTGCTGCCCGAGGCCGACCGCGAGATCTCGCAGCGACTGGGCAAACTGTTCCACGACGCCGGTATCGCCATCGAGAGGGGCGTCTCGGTGGAGGTGATCCGTCAGGATGGCGGCGGCGCACTGGTCGTCGTGCTGGCCGAGGATAAGAGCGAAATCCCTGCCGAAAAGGTCTTGGTCACGCGCCGTCTGCCCAACACGGCCGGGCTGGGCCTGCGCGAGCTGGGCGTTAGAATGGAGCGGGGCGCTGTGCTGGTGGACGAGCACATGGAGACCAGCGTCCCCCACATCTATGCCCTCGGCGACGCCACCGCCGGGCCGATGTGGTCGCACAAGGCGAACGCCGAAGGCATCATCGCCGGCGAGAACGCGCTGGGCCTGAACAGCAGGATGAACTATGAGATTCTGCCCCGCTGTCTCTACACCTGGCCCGAGGTCGCCTGGGTTGGCTTGACCGAGGAGCAGGCCGAGGCCCAGGGTATTGAGTTGGAGATCGGCAAGGTTCCCACGGCCATCAACCCCTACGCCATGATCCTCGACGAGACGGCCGGCATGGTCAAGATCATTGCCTGCAAAAAGTACGGCAAGATCATCGGCGCGCACATCATGGCTCCCGGCGCGGTGGATCTGGCCAACGTCGTCGCCGTGGCGATGCTATCCGAGGCCACCGTCGGCGAGCTGATGCGGTTTATCCCCATGCATCCTTCCATAGGCGAGGCGCTGGTGGACGGGGCGATGGACGCGGAGAAGCGGTCGTTACACCTGCCCAAGTGGTAGGAGGGACTTGTGAAATCCATCACCGTCTGGCAGCCTGGCTTGCTCGACTATGGCAGCGGCCTGGACTGGCAGGAGCGGCTGGCGACGGGCATACGACAAGGGAAACTGGGCGAGAGCCTCATCTTGTTGCAGCACAGCCCGGTCATCACTGTGGGACGCGGCGGCGGCCGGGAGGACATCCTGGCTCCTGCGCCGCTGCTAGAGCGGGCGGGCGTCGTCGTGCGCGAGACAGATCGGGGCGGCCGGGCGACCTATCACGGCCCTGGTCAGCTCGTGGCTTACCCGATCATGCGGGTCGAGCGCGAGCGCCTCTACGAGTACCTGCACGATCTGGAGCAGGTCGTCATTGACTTGCTGGCCGAATATGGGATCGGCGCCGGGCGCATCGAAGAGCATCCGGGTGTGTGGGTCGCCGGGGCAAAGATCGCCGCCGTCGGACTGGCAATCCACGACGAGATCACCCATCACGGTCTAGCCCTCAACGTCGCCCCGAACATGGAGCATTTCAAGCTGTTGATTCCTTGTGGCATCGCCGATAGAGACGCCGTGTCTATGCAACAGCTGCTCGGTCGCGCCCCGGACCTGGACGAGGTGGCGCGACGGTTCGCTCGCAATTTCGCCCGCGTCTACCACCGCTCCCTCGAATTCGCGCCTGGCGAGCCGCCTCGCGAAGAGTCAGAGCATCCCGACTGGCTGCGTCTGCGCGCGTCGCAAGAAGCGGTCGAGGCCGCCGCGCGGATGGAATCGCTACTCGCCAGTCTCCACTTGCACACCGTCTGCCAGAGCGCGCTCTGCCCGAACGTGGGTGAGTGCTTCTTGAAAGGGACGGCGACCTTTATGATCCTGGGCGACCGTTGCACGCGGGGCTGCCGTTTCTGCGCCGTCGAGCAGGGACGCCAGGCAGCGGTCGACCCGGATGAGCCTCGGCGCGTGGCCGAGGCCGCCGCCCGACTGGGACTGGCGCACGTCGTCGTGACCTCGGTCACTCGCGATGACCTGCCCGACGGCGGCGCGAGCCACTTTGCCGCTACTGTCCAGGCCATTCGCCAATCACTGCCGGCTGCGACCGTGGAACTCTTGATCCCCGACCTGAAAGGCGCAGCGTCGGCGCTAGAGACCGTGGTGGCAAGCCGCCCGGAGGTCATCAACCACAACGTCGAAACCGTGCCTCGCCTGTACCCCCTGGTTCGACCGCGGGCCGACTATCGGCGCTCGCTGGACCTCCTACGTTGGGTAAAGAAACGCGCCCCGCGCATCGTCACCAAGTCGGGGTTGATGCTGGGCCTGGGGGAGACGGCCGACCAAGTCCTGGGTGTGATGCGCGATCTGCGACGGGCCGGCTGCGACGTACTGACGCTGGGCCAGTACCTGCAACCTACCGGGGCCCAACTAGAGGTCGCGCGCTACGTCCCGCCGCGCGAGTTCGCCGCCTACGAGGCCCAGGGCGCAGAGATGGGCTTCCGGGCAGTAGCCGCAGGCCCTCTGATGCGCAGCTCCTATCGCGCCGCAGAGCTTTTGCCAGGCCGGTGAAAAAGTAGTATAATTCTGCTGTACTTTGAGGCCGAAATCAATTTTCAGGGGAGCCTGGGGAGCCAGGCTGAGAGGGTGCCCAAACCGGCGCCGACCCTTGAACCTGATCTGGGTAATGCCAGCGGAGGGAGACCGTTCGAGCTTGATATGGCCGCCCCGCTGGTCGGGGCGGCTTTTGCTTGTGAGGTGACAATGCGCGCCATTATCTTTGCCAACGGCGAGTTTCCAGATCCGCAGAGCGTGTTGGATCTGTTGCATCCCGATGACCTCATCATCGCCGCCGACGGTGGAACCCGCCACGCTCTGAATGTCGGTGTGATTCCCCAGGTCGTCATTGGAGATCTCGACTCGCTCTCACCAGACGAGCAGGCCTGTGTGGAAAGGGCCGGCTCGCGCGTCATCCCTTTTCCGCCTTCCAAGGATGAGACCGATCTGGAGCTAGCGCTCTTGTACGCCACGAGCGCGAGCGCAAGCGAGATCCTCATCCTGGCGGCCCTGGGCGGGCGGCTGGATCAGACCATCGCCAACGTGCTGCTGCTCTCGCTGCCAGAGTTGAGGGGGCTTGACGTGCGCATCGTCGAAGGGGAGCAGGAAGCGTTCCTCATTCGGAATGAGGCGCGCGTCGAGGGCCGGCCCGGCGACACCGTCTCTCTCATTCCCCTGGGCGGCGACGCGGTGGGCGTGACGGCCGATGGGCTAGAGTGGCCGCTGAGCGATGACACTCTACGCTTCGGCCCGGCGCGAGGCGTCAGCAACGTGTTGGCAGCGGAGCAGGCCCGCGTGTGCGTGCGGCGAGGGATGCTCCTATGTGTGGTGACGCACGCAAGTAATCAGAAACCAGGTCTTTTCTGAAAAACCTGGTTTCTCTACCAAGCAGGAGGTGCAAGATGAAACGTGTGATTGTGTTCGCTTTGATAGGGTTGCTGCTGGCGGGTTGCGGACCTGGCCTGGCCACCCCAACCGGGTCGCCTGAGCCTCGCAGTGTGCGGGTGATGACCCACGACAGTTTCGACATCGGTGAGGAGACCATCGCTGTCTTTGAGAATCAGTACTATGCCGAGGTCGAGATTCTGGAAGCGGGTGACGCCGGCGTAATGGTCAACCAGGCTATTCTCAGCGCAGATAATCCCCTGGCCGACGTGCTCTACGGCGTGGACAACACCCTGCTCAGCCGGGCGCTGGAAGCGGATATCTTTGAACCATACGAGTCGCCGCTCCTGGGCGATATTCCAGATCACCTGGAACTCGACTCCCAGCACCGCGTCCTGCCGGTGGACTATGGCGACGTCTGCCTCAACTATGACAAAGCCTGGTTCGACGAACAGGGCCTGACGCCGCCCGCCAACCTGGAGGATCTGGTGAGTCCCGAGTACGCCGGCCTGACGGTGGTGGAGGATGCCGCGTCCTCGTCGCCAGGGCTGGCCTTCCTGTTGGCGACAGTGGGCCACTTTGGCGAGACCGGTGATTACACCTACTTGGACTATTGGGCCGAACTGGTAGATAATGGCGTGCTGGTAGCCAGCGATTGGGAGGCCGCTTACTGGGGCCACTTTACCTACGGCTCTGGGGGCGAGGGCGACCGGCCCATCGTCGTCAGCTATGCCAGCAGCCCGCCGGTGGAGGTCTACTTTGCCGAGGAACCTTTCGAGGAAGCGCCCACAGGAGTGGTCGTCGGCGCGGGCTCTTGCTTCCGGCAGGTCGAGTTCGTCGCCATCCTCAAGGGCGCGCAGAACCGCGAGCTGGCGCAAGCCTGGGTGGACTTTATGCTCGGCACGACGTTCCAGGAGGACATCCCGCTGAACATGTTCATGTTCCCCGCCAACCAGAACGCGGCTCTGGCCGAGGCCTTTGCCAGATTCGCCATCGTCCCTGAGCATCCCGCCGAGGTGGACTATGTCGCCATAGAAGCCAACCGTGAGGCGTGGGTCGAGGCGTGGACGGAGGTAGTACTACGTTGAGAAACTACAAGAAAGCAGGACACAGGATGCAGGATGCAGGACGCTGCCTGCTTCTTGCTTCTTGCCTCTTGCCTCTCGTATTCTTGCTCCTCTTTTACTTTTACCCCCTCGTCTCCATCCTGACACTCTCCTTTGCGCCCAACGGTCGCCTCAGCCTGATCCCGCTGGAGAAACTGTTCGGCACGCCCCGCTACCTGCAAATCCTGTGGTTCACCACCTGGCAGGCGGCGCTCTCCACGCTGCTGACGGTGGGGCTGGCGCTGCCGGGGGCTTACCTCTTTGCCCGCTACGACTTTCCCGGCAAATCGCTCATCCAGGCGTTGACGACGATCCCGTTCGTGCTGCCTACCATTGTCGTCGCGCTGGCCTTTACCGCGCTACTGGGCCCGCGCGGCCTGCTCAACACCGGTCTGATGCAGCTCCTGGGACTCGACCGGCCCCCCTTGAACTTGCAACACACGCTTGCCATTATCCTGCTGGCTCACGTGTTCTACAACTACACCCTGGTACTGCGCATCGTGGGGGCTTACTGGGCCAACCTCGACCCCCGGCTGGAGGAGGCCGCCCGTATGCTGGGGGCGAATCGCTGGCGGGCCTTCCGCGAGGTGACGCTGCCTCTGCTGGCCCCGGCCCTCAGCGCGGCGGCGCTCCTTGTCTTTATCTTTTGCTTCACCAGCTTTGGAGTCATCCTCGTTCTTGGCGGGCCGCGCTTTGCCACTCTGGAAGTAGAGATCTACCGCCAGACGATCCACTACCTCAACTTGCCGCTGGCGGCGGCGCTATCCGTCATCCAAATCCTCTTTACCTTCGCGCTGATGGCGGTCTACACGCGGCTCCAGGCGCGCGTGCAAAGGCCGCTAGAGTTACGCTCGCGCCAGGTGACGCAACGGAGACCGCAGCGCCGGCGCGAGTGGCTGCTCGTCTGGATCAACGTGGGGCTGATGCTGGCGCTGCTGACCACGCCGCTGGCCGCCCTGGTCGGGCGCTCCCTGACGCTCTCTGCGACGGGGGGCGTGTCGCTGGATTTCTACCGTCAGTTATTCCGCAACACGCGCGACTCGGCTTTCTACGTGCCGCCGCTGGCGGCGGTGCGCAACTCGGTGGGGTTCGCACTAGCGACAGTGGCTCTCTCGGTCGTGCTGGGGCTGATGGCGGCGGCGGTGCTGGACAATCGAGGAGAAACCGGGTTTTTCGGGAAAACCCGGTTTCTTGACCCGCTCTTCATGCTGCCGCTGGGCACCTCGGCGGTCACACTGGGACTGGGCTACATCGTCGCGCTGGATGAACCCCCGCTCAACCTGCGCGCATCGCCGCTGCTCGTTGTGTTGGCCCACACGCTCGTCGCGCTGCCCTTTGTCGTGCGCAGCGTGCTCCCGGCGCTGCGCGCCATCCATCCCCACCTGCGCGAGGCGGCGAGAGTGTTGGGCGCATCCCCCTACCGCGTGTGGCGCGAGGTGGATCTGCCCATCGTGGCGCGGGCGGTGCTGGTGGGGGCCGTCTTTGCCTTTACCATCTCAATGGGCGAGTTCGGGGCCACCAGCCTGATCGCCCGGCCAGAGCGGCCCACCATGCCCATCGCCATCTACCGCTTCCTGGGCCGCCCTGGCGCGGCCAACTATGGCCAGGCGCTGGCAATGTCCACTTTGTTGATGCTCGTCTGCACGCTGGGCTTTATAGCGATCGAGCGTTTCCGCGTGGGAGAGGTGGGAGAGTTTTGATGCCCCAACTCGAACTCGCCCAAGTCCGCAAATCATACCCCGATGGCTGGACGCTGCAAGATGTCAGCTTTACCGTCGAGAAGGGAGAAATCGCTTGCCTTCTCGGCCCATCAGGCTGCGGCAAGACGACGCTGCTGCGGCTCATCGCCGGCCTGGAGCCGCTCGACAGCGGCCGGGTGCTGGTAGATGGGGAAGACGTATCCCGCGTGCCTCCTCACCTGCGCGGCTTTGGGCTGATGTTCCAGGAATACGCCCTCTTCCCGCACAAGGACGTCCTGGGCAACGTCGCCTTTGGGCTGCGGATACAGGGACTGGGGCGCGAACCGCTGGCAGCGCGGGTGGCCGAGGTGCTGGCGCTGGTCGGGCTGGCGGGATTCGAGCACCGCGACGTCAACCAGCTTTCGGGCGGCGAGCGGCAGCGAGTGGCGCTGGCCCGTAGTCTGGCCCCCCAGCCGCGCTTGCTGATGCTCGACGAGCCGCTGGGCGCGCTGGACCGGGCGCTGCGCGAGCGGCTGATGGACGAGCTGCCGGCTATCCTGCGCCGGGCCGGCGTGACCACCATCACCGTCACCCACGATCAGGAGGAGGCGTTTGCGCTCGCCGACCGGGTGGTACTGCTGCGGGCCGGGCGAGTGGTGCAGGCAGGCACACCGGAGGAGGTCTACCGCCGCCCGGCCTCGGCCTGGGCTGCGCGGTTTCTGGGACTGACCAACCTGCTCGATGCGCGGGTGATCGAGGAGAGACTGGTCGAGACGGAAATTGGAAGGTTAGAGATTAGAGATTGGAGACTTGAGCACCGTCAATTCCCAATCTCCAATCTCCAATTACTGATTCGACCGGAAGCGGCGCGGCTGGGCGAATCCGGCCCCAACCTGCTGCGCGGGGTGGTCACGGAACACTCCTTCCGCGGCGAGCGTTTCCGGCTCAGCGTGCGTCACGCCGGCGGAGTCGAATTGACGTTCAACCTCCCTGCCAGCGTCGAGCTGCCGGCTGTGGGCGAATCTATCGCTATTTCCCTGGATCCACAGGCGATGGCGCTGCTGAATCCCGATGATTGAATCTTTAGCGGCCCAAAAATCAGCCCGAAAAACCTGGTTTCCGATCGTCTTGATCCTGCTCCTCGCCGCCGCCCTCCGTCTTTACGGTCTCGACTGGGACGGCGGGCTGGGCGCGCATCCAGATGAGCGGTACGTGGTGGGCGCGGCGGAAAGCCTGCGCTGGCCTGACCGGCTGAACCCCTTTGACGCCGCTCCCGACTACGCCTACGGCCATCTGCCGCTGTATTTACTGGCGTTGGTTGGAAGCGTGACCCGCAACGTGGACTGGCTCCTGGTGGGGCGGGCACTGGCCGCGCTCTTTGACCTGGGCACGGTCGCTTTGACCTTTGCGCTGGCCTGGCGGATCTATGGAGAAGGGGTTGGCTTGTTGGCGGCGGCATTCGTCGCGCTGACCGTCTTGCACGTACAACAGGCTCACTTTTACACCGCCGACGTGCTGTTGGCCTTTTTTGTGTTGGGCACGCTGCTCTTTGCCAGCCGTCTGGCAGAGAGCGGGCGCTCGCGCGACGCTTTGCTGGGAGGCGCGAGCGCTGGGCTGGCGCTGGGCGTCAAGTTCAGCGCAGCGCTGCTGCTCTCGCCGCTGGCGGCAGCGTGTGCGCTCAGTCCAACTCTGGCCTTTCCAGGCCGGCGCCGCTGGAGACGTGGCTTTGAATCCAGCGCGGCGGCGCTGGCGGCCTTTGCGCTCACCAATCCCTTTGCGCTGGTAAACTTTTCTATCTTTTGGCAGAACGTGACTGAGCAGACGGCCATCGTGCGCGGCCTGCTGGACGCGCCCTACACCCGCCAGTTCCACGGAACCTGGCCCTATCTGTACCCGGTCGTGCAGCAATTGCGCTGGGGAATGGGGTGGGCGCTGGGGTTGGCCGCCTTTAGTGGGCTGGCCTACGCGGTGTGGCGGGCGGTGCGGGAGCCGCCGCGCCGGGCCGAGTGGGTGCTGCTGGCCTGGGCGCTGCCCTACTTTGCCTTTGTCGGCGCGCTATACGTCAAGTTTCCCCGCTACCTTATGCCGCTTACCCCTCTGCTGGCGATCTATGCCGCCCGGATGCTCCTCCGCTCCTCCGCCCCCTTGCTCCTCCGCTTCTCCGCCCCCCTGCTCCTCTTCTGCTCCCTTCTCTACTGTCTCGCTTTTGTCAATCTCTACCGCTCCCCGCACCCCTGGTTGGTCGCCTCCGAGTGGTTCTACGAACACGTGGAGCAAGGAGCGATCGTGGCCATAGAGCAATGGGACCACCCGCTGCCGCTGGATGCGGCCGGTTACAGAATGCGGGAATTGCCCATCTTTGACGAAGAGACGCCGGAAAAATGGGCCGAGATGGCAGAAATACTGGCGCAGACCGACTATGTGGTCATCGCCAGCCGGCGCGGGTACGCCGCGTTAGCGCGTTGGCCGGAGCTATATCAACCGACGGCCCGCTACTACCAGCTACTCTTTGAGGACGAGATGAGTTTCGAGTCGGCGGCCTGCCTGGGGCGCCACCCCCGACTGGGGCCGCTGGCGCTGGCGGACGATCCGGCCGCCGGCCTGGACTTTTCGCTGCCTGAACTCTGCCGCCCACAAGCTCCCTTCCTGCTGCGTCTGGGCCGGTTGGACGAGAGTTTTGTCGTCTACGATCATCCCCAGGTGATAATCCTACAGCGGAGGCCAGAATGAGCCGGGGTTTTGGGCGCTAACCCAGGATGCGTTGCAGGTTAGCGACTCCCTCGTCGGCCGCCTTTTCGTTCTGCTTGAGCAAGATTTTCTCGGCGATCTTGCCCACGGCGACCACCGGGATCGTGTACTCCATCCGCAGGGTTATGCGCGTGCCGTTCCCTTCCGGCTCCAGGGTCCAGTCCCAGGTGCTCACCATGCCGCTGCGCGTCTCGACGACGTGGCGGCTGGGCGGCGTGTGCTCCACGACCTGACCGGCGACGTTGAAGGACATTCCGGCCATCTTGTAGGTCACTTCCCAGCGGTAGTCGGTGCCCGCGCCGATAAAATTGCGCGGGTCAGCCAGCCCCGGCAGCCACTGGGCATCGTTGGCGTGATCCGCCAGGAATGCAAAGGCTCGTTCCTGCGGCGCCTCGACGGAAAAAGTGCGTTCGATTACGGCCATTGATTTACCTCCTTGAAATCTCCGATAGAGCCAACATCCCACAAACCATAGGGCAGGTTTCTTACCCGCCGCCTACCCTTTGATCACGGCCAGCGGCTGCAGGCGCACCACCTGGCGCGCTATCCCCAGGCCGTGCACCACCTCGACCACGCGGCTGACGTCCTTATAGGCCAGCGGAGACTCCTCGGCCAGTCCCTTGTCGCTGCCGGCGTGCACGACGATGCCCTGCCGCTCCAATTCCTTCTTCAGGTCCGCCCCCCAGACCTGCTTGCGCGCCTTGCTACGGCTCATCGTGCGCCCGGCCCCGTGGCAGGTCGAACCAAAGGTCAGTTCCATCGCTTTTTGGGCGCCCACCAGCACGTAGGAAGCGGTGCCCATCGAGCCGGGCACCAACACCGGCTGGCCCACGTCCCGGTAGTCGGCGGGCAGACCCGGGTAGCCCGGCCCAAAGGCGCGGGTAGCCCCCTTGCGATGGACGCACAGTCTCATCCTCTGGTCACCCACCTCGTGCTCCTCGAACTTGGCAATGTTGTGGCACACGTCGTATACCTGGAACAGGTCAAAGTTCTTGACCTTGCCAGCCAGTACCTGCTCGAACGCCTCCCGCACGCCCATCGCCAACACCTGCCGGTTGACAAAGGCATAGTTGACGGCGCACGCCATCGCGCCATAGTAGGCGCGGCCCTCGGGAGAATTGATGGGCGCACAGACCAGCTCCCGGTCCGGCAGTTGGATGTTATACTTGCGCACCGCCGACTGCAACCCTTTCACGTAATCGTCACAGACCTGGTGTCCAAAGCCCCGCGAGCCGCAGTGAATCTGCACCACCACCTGCCCCTCCCGCAGGCCAAAGACGTCCGCTACCTCCGGGTCGTAGACCTCGTCAACCGCGTCAATCTCCAAAAAGTGGTTGCCCGCGCCCAGGGAACCGACTTGCGGCCGTCCCCGCTCTTTGGCCCGCGCGCTCACCTGACCGGGGTCGGCTCCGGCCAGACAGCCCTGCTCCTCTGTGTGAGCCACGTCCTCCTGCCGTGCCAGTCCGCGCTTTAGCGCCCACTTGGCGCCATCAACCACTAACTCTTCCAGTTCCCGCTCAGAGACCCGCTCGCGTCCCTTGCCCCCCACCCCACTGGGACAGGCACGGTAGAGAACGGCGTTGAGATCGTGCAGGTACGGTGCGATCTCCTCTCGCTCCAGGTGCGTGCCCAGCAGTCGGACGCCGCAGTTGATGTCGTACCCGACGCCTCCAGGGGAGATCACGCCGGAATCCGCCCGCGTCGCCGCCACACCGCCGATGGGAAAGCCGTAACCCTGGTGAAAGTCCGGCATCGCCATGGCGTACCCGACGATGCCCGGCAGGGTCGCGGCGTTAGCCAATTGCGCCACCGTGCGGTCACGGAAGGCGGCCCCGAAAAGCTCCTCGTCGCCAAACAGCCGCGCCGGAACGCGCATATCGTCGCGGAAATCCTGGGGCAATTCCCAGATATACTCGTCCACTCGCCGAAAGTCGTGTGGCTGCGCCGTCCGCGGTGTTGTTTTCTGCTGCCCTCCCTGCTCTTGCCTTTTTTTCCGTCTTCGTCCCATCTCCCTCCTCCCCTCACTTTTCACGCTCACACGTCAAACACAACCGTGGTCTCGTACCCCCCGCCTACACGCACTATCTCCATCTCGCTGAACGTGACCGCCTTGACGTGCCGTCTGTGCCCCTGCACCGGCCCGCCCCGGGCGACGGCCCGCAACCGGGTCGAGGCGATCTCGAGCACGTCAAAATCGGCCAAGACGCACTCGTCCCGCTCGCTCAAGTAGAGCAACTCCCCTAGCCAACTCACCAACAGCGTTTCGGCGTCGTAGGCCTCGAGCTCGATCTCCTGCTCAATTGTCAGATCCAGCGCGTCGGGATCGCTCAACTGGCAGGCCAATCCGTAAGCAGCATTGACGAACAACTCGGCCAGGTCACGCCCCCGGACACGGATGGCGACGTCGGCGGTGTGCTCGATCTCTTCGAAACGCTTCCCCATCACACCTTCATACTATCACAAATCGGCCAATAAATCAAACGGGTGCAGTTGTTGCCCAGATAAAAAAACATAGTATACTTGTAGTGTAACTACTTCGACAATGTCACATTTCAGCAAGGAGCCACATTGAGCCACTTTACCCGTCATTGCGAGCCGCGCTTTTTGCGGCAGCCTGCCCAGAGCGTAGCGAAGGGAAGCAATCTCATTT
>Ga0180431_10000813_pt1 | contig 44393 bp, 34 predicted proteins | sample SS_ome_11_FD_132459 | JGI IMG/M metagenome (GOLD analysis project Ga0180431, IMG submission 132459) | Hypersaline lake sediment archaeal communities from the Salton Sea, California, USA - SS_1_MS_1 metaG | ecosystem: Environmental > Aquatic > Non-marine Saline and Alkaline > Hypersaline >... | reverse complement strand
GAGACAAGACATCTTGGCTTTCATTGCCTACTACAATCAAACTGCGAAACCGTTTCAATGGTCCTACACTGTCGAAAAACTGGAACAGAAGCTAGGAGCGAATTAACGGAAACCTGTACTTAGCGTCGGTGCAAGGGTAGGATTGTGGTGGATCCCGCTTTCGCTCAAGGGGAGGGACACTTGGTCTGTGACAATTCCAAGATCATCTTGACTTTACAGCAAGCAGCCGGCGCGCGGGCGCGAATCCCTTGCTGCCTTGCCAGGTTCATACTGCTGTCTCTCTTACTGGTCACGTGCGCTGATTGCAGCCCCCACGCTCCCAGCTCCATACGAGAGACAGCACAGGCGACCGAGCCAATCGTCAAAGGTACACAACCGGTCATCGTTGACGTCTGGTTCCACGCCGCGGCCAGCCCGCAACGTCTGGTGGTGCAACAGGCCCTCCAAACGTTCAACGCCACCCGCGAGGACATCCGCATAGCACTGGTTGAGCTGCCCGAGGAGGACTATAACGAGCAGGTCCAACGGGCAGCCTCTGGCGCGGCTATTGCAGGCGATCTACCGTGTCTGCTCGACTTTGACGGCCCCTACGTCTACAGCTATGTCTGGGACGGCCTTCTCATCCCCCTCGACGACTATGTCTCTGACGAGATGAAAGAGGACTTTTTGCCGACCATCATCGCTCAGGGAACCTATCAGGACGGCAAACTGTACAGCCTGGGTCAGTATGACGCGGGTCTGGCGATCTGGGGAAATCGAGAGTATTTGGAAAAAGCCGGCGTGCGCTTGGCCACGGTCGATAATCCCTGGACGCGAGAGGAGTTTGAACAAGCGCTAGAAAAGCTGCAAGCCTTACGCGAGGTCGAGTATGCGCTTGACCTGAAGATGAATTACGACCTCAACCTGGAATTCTATGCCTATGCGTTCTCACCGATTCTCCAGAGCTTTGGCGCCGACTTGATCCATCGCGGCGACTATCAGAGCGCCGAGGGCGTGTTGAATGGAGACGAGGCTGTAGCTGCCATGGAGATGGTGCAGGGATGGTTCGAAAAGGGCTATGTAAATCCTGACCCTCCCGGAGATACCGAGTTCATCAACGGAAAAGCAGCGCTGAGCTGGGTCGGACACTGGGCCTGGGCGCCATACCGGGCGAGCCTGGGCGATGACCTGATCCTGCTGCCAATGCCCGACTTTGGCCAGGGTCCTAAGACGGGGATGGGTTCGTGGAATTGGGGGATCACGTCCCGTTGTGAGCACCCTGACGCAGCCTGGCAAGTTCTCGAGTTTATGCTCGATCCCGACCTGCTCCTGCGCCAAAGCGACGCCAGCGGGACCATCCCGGCCCGCAGGTCGGCCCTGGCGCAATCGGAACTATACGGGCCGGGCGGGCCGTTGCGCCTCTACGTAGAGCAGATCGAGGCCGGCTATGCCGTGCCGCGCCCAATCACGCCGGCCTACCCGACCATCAGCAGCGCCTTTACGAGGGCGTTCAACAACATCGCGCGGGGGGCCGACGTCAAGTCCGAGCTGGATGACGCCGTTCGCGAGATCGATCAGGATATCCAAGCCCATCAGGGCTATCCACTTGAATAGGCGAATAGCACAAGCTGTAGCAGGTCACCAGATCCAAACAAGGTGCCTGAGTTGAACTATGTCGAAAAAGAGACGAAGGGCGAACAGGTATCAGGAGACAGGAGGTAGGACGGAAGAGATGAAGCGCTCCCCAATCCGTACCTGGCTGTCTGGAATCGGCGATTTGCCGTTCTTGGCTCTGCTGCGCAGGCATCTCGCGGCTCGCCTGACGGCGGTCCTGATCGCGGTGGCGCTGACCCCCATGGTCGCGGTGGCTCTGTTGAGCTATCAGCGCGCTCGCACCGGCCTAATTAAGCTGGCGCTTTCCAAGGTAGAGCAGGAGGCTACCCTCACGGCGAAGGATACAGAGACCTTTCTGGAGCAATTCTCGACGGACATCCTGGCTCTGAGCAAGGCGCCGCCAGTGCAGGGGATGGTTCGGGCCCGCGACGCGGGTGGGATCGACCCCATCTCTGGCGCGTCCTACGATGCGACCATTGACCGCTTGAGGCAGATCTTTGCCAGCACGGCCTCTAGCAAAAAGTATTACCGCTCTCTCGTCTACATGGATGCTTCCGGGGAAGAGATTGTGCGCGTGCATTACGAGCAGGGAAAAGTCATCGTCGTCTCCAGGGATACACGCCTCGGCGTCGGCGACGAGTGGCCCCTGCAAAGCAGAGCCGACGTGGCATACTTTGTCAATGCCCAGGCGCTGGACGCCGATCAGGTCTATGTCTCACCCCTCAGCCTGGACCGCAAGGGCGACGAAATAAGAACGCCCCATGTGCCGGTCATACATTTCAGCACGCCTATCTATGACAGCGCCAGACAGTTTCGCGGCGTGATGGCCTCGACCGTGTATGCCGCGAGCTTTCTTGACCGCCTCAGCGTGGACGAGGGACACGTCTATTTGGCCGATCAGGACGGCTTTTACCTGGCGCATCCTGACCCGGCCCAGACCTTTGGGTTCGATCTCGATATGAGCTACAGCGCCAAAGCCGATCTGCCGAGCGCGTACGAGACGTTGACGCGGTCGAACCGCGACGCCCACACCGTTCTAGATGCCGGTCGCTCGGAGGTCATTGCTTTGAGAAAGCTGCACTTTGACCCACGCCAACCCGACCGATATTGGATCCTGGTCAGAACCCTGCCGCAGGAAACGGTACTAGGCCCAGTCAAGAACCTGGGCAGGCTGGTGCTGGGCGTAGCAGTTGTGGTGATGATGCTTGTGGCGCTGGCGGCCTCCTGGCTGGCGCGTGGGTTCACGGGTCCCATTGTCCAGCTCAAGGATACCGCCGAGCAGATCAGTCAGAATGACCTGCCGCAACTGGTCGAGTCGTTGAGACAGGTCGCGGCCGGCGAGTCGGTCGGCCGGCTGAGTTTGAGCGCCCGGCCCATCGAGGTCAATTCTCGGGATGAAGTGGGGCAGTTGGGTCTGGCGTTCAACCGGATGACCGCAAGCCTGCAGGAGCAGAACGCGCGCATCCAGCAGATAGCGGCCGGCCTGCGGGAGACGAACCTGGCCCTAAAGCGTCGGGCGACCCAGCTCCAGGTGGCTTCCCAAGTTGCGCGCGACGCCACCGCTGCCCGCGAACTGGACGAGCTGCTCGACCGCGCCGTCAGCCTGATTCGGGACCGGTTTGGCTTTTACCACGCCGGCATCTTTTTGGTTGACAAGCGGGGCGAATGCGCCGTACTGAGAGCCGCAGTTGGACAGGCCGGTCGCAAAATGCTGAAAGAGGGATACCGGTTGAAACTGAACGAAGAAAGCGCTTTGGGCAACGTCATCCATACCGGTCGGTCCCGAATCGCGCCTGACGTGCGCAACAAAGCCCGGCCGGGTGATGATCACTTGCTGCCTGAAAGCCGTTCGGAAATGACGCTGCCCCTCAAAGTTGGAGAGCGGATCATTGGCGCCCTGAATGTGCAGAGCGACGAAAAGGCTGCTTTCGACGAGGGTGATGTGCAGGCTTTGCAGACTATGGCCGACCAGTTGGCGGTCGCTATGGAAAAGATGCGGCTCTTTGAACGGACACAGGCCGCGTTGGAGGAGCGTCTGCAGGCAGTGGTATCCAATGCGCCGGTTCTCCTCTTTGCGCTGGATCGTCATGGCGTCGTCACGCTGGCCGAGGGGCAAGGGCTACGGTCCCTAGACATCGACTTGGGCAGTCTCGTGGGCAAGTCAGCCCTGGATCTGTGGCGCCGAGCGCCCGGGGCAGAAGAGGATGCGCGTCGCGCCCTCGCCGGCGAGGCGTTCGCTTCGTCTATGGAGATAAGTGGGCGGGTGTTCGCAGCTAATTGGACCCCACTCACCGATCGGCAAGGCGACATCACCGGGGTCACGGTCGTTGCCACCGACATCACCGAACAGAAGCACGCGGAGGAAGAGTTGCAGCGGTACGCGACGCTCCTGCGCGGTTTGAGCACACAACTGGCAGAAGCCGAAGAGATCGAACGACAACGGATCGCGCGCGAATTGCACGACCAGGTGGGGCAGAATCTCACCGTCCTCGACATCATCCTCAACATCGTCAAGTCACAAATAGTTGGGGAAACGGACTTGGTCCGTTCTCGCCTGGATGAATCGCTGGCCCTGGTGTATCAGACGACACAGCGCATCCGCGAGGTCATTGAGGATTTGCGATCGCCCGTCCTGGATGACTATGGGCTGTTGAATGCGCTGCACTGGCACGGGCAGCAGTTCAGCTCCCACACCGGCATCGCGGTCACCGTGAGAGGCGAGGAGCCCAGCCGCCCGTTAACCGCGCGCGTCGAAAGCGCCTTGTTTCGTATTGCTCAGGAGTCTCTGAGCAACATAGCCAAGCACGCCCAAGCTACACAGGTCACGGTCACGTTGGAGGCGGACGACGAGCGCGTCAGGATGTGCGTGGCTGACGATGGGATCGGCTTTGACCCTGCCCAGGCTAACAAAGGCAGCGATCGCCGTGGTTGGGGACTGCTGATTATGGCGGAACGGGCCGAGGCGGTGGGCGGTCGCTGCTGCGTCGAATCCCAACCGGGCCACGGCGCTCGAGTCACCGTGGAGGTGGTACAATGACCATCACTGTCTTTCTGGCCGACGACCACGCCGTGGTCCGCGATGGATTGCGCGTTCTGCTCGATGCGCACCACGACATACAAGTGATCGGCGACGCTGCCAACGGGCGCGACGCAGTGCGTCAGGTAAAGGAGATGCATCCTCGCGTTGTGATCATGGACATCGCCATGATGCCCGAGTTGAACGGGATCGAAGCAACGCGACAGATTCTCGAAACCTGCCCCTCCACCGAGGTGATCGTGCTATCGATGCATGCCACGACGGAGCACGTCTTTCAAGCGTTGCAGGCCGGGGTACGAGGCTACTTGCTCAAGGCGTCGGCAGGCGCAGAAGTGATCAAGGCCGTCCGCGCTGTGCATACCGGGCATCGGTACCTCAGCGAACAGATCTCGGATCAGGTCATTGATGGCTACATCCGGCAACGTGAATCCTCCGCAGACCAGAGCCCTCTGGCCCGCCTCAGTTCTCGCGAGCGCGAGATCCTCCAACTCGTCGTGGAGGGCAAGACAAACACCCAGATTGCGGACATCCTCTTTCTCTCCCGCACGACCGTCGCGACCTATCGCAGCCGATTGATGCAAAAGCTGGGCGTTGATGATCTGGTCAGCCTCATCAGATTCGCCATTCAGCATGGAATAACCCCGCTGGCGTAAAAGCCCAAGCAAGAGAAAGCAGAACAAAACCCCATCGGGTAACACACCCGCTCCCACGCTCAACCCCATACCTCTCGAATTTCCGTATCAAACTTTGTCACCCAGATTGTCAAATCATGTCTACAGACAACGCACATGCTCCCTGCTATACTGTTGGAGTAAAGCTGGCAGCGCACGATGCAAGACGGGCAGCACCGCCCCGGTATGGGGCAGCAGCTCGCATATGATCTGCACGCTCAGTGTTGTCAGCAGGATCCAGGTCGAGCCATTGTGGCAATTCGACCTGTCTGCACGATTCTGTCCGCGTCGGGAGGAGGGTTGGATTGCCCCGGAGACAAGTTACGAACGCAGATGTGGCCCGATTGGCCGGCGTATCCCGTACCACCGTCTCCCGTGTGATGAACGACGGGCCAGGTGTCAAACTCAGTGACGACACGCGGCAACGTGTCCTTGAAGCAGCGCAGAAACTTGGCTACTACCCTATGGCAGCCGCTCGTTCGCTGGTCACTGGCAAGACCCAGCGCATTGGCCTGGTTCTAGGTGAGGGGCAGCACCGCCTAGCCGCCGACGCCTTCTTTCCGGTATTCTTGCGCGGCTTTAGCGTCTCCGCTCACCAGCACGGCTATCTGGTCGTGATTCACTTGGCCAAAGATGTGCTTGACCAGGAAGAATGCATCTGGCTGATCCGCAAACAGCAGGTGGATGGCCTGATCCTTTCGGGACCAAGCTTGAACAGCCCTCTGCTATCCAGGCTGGCTGAAGAACGGTTCCCCCTGATCCTGCACGGCCGGCTGACTGGAAGTGGCTTTACGTGCGTGGACGTGGACAACAGCGCGGGAGCCCACCAAGCCGTGAGCCATCTGATTGGCCTAGGGCATCGCCGCATTGGCTTTATCTCCAACGCCCACTTTTCCTTCTCTGGAGCCCAAGAACGCTTCGCCGGCTACACGCAGGCGCTGGCCGAACACGACCTCGTGCACGATTCAGAGCTGGTCAAGGTAGCTGCCTTTCAGCCGGAAGGCGGGAAGGCAGCCATGGAGCAGATGCTACGTCTGCCGCAGCGACCGACAGCGGTGTTTGCTGCCAGCGATGTGATTGCATTTGGCGCTATGAGCGCAATCCGCGCGGCCGGTTTGAGGATTCCGGAAGACGTGGCCGTTGTGGGCTTTGACGATATTTTTCTATCCGCCCACGCTCATCCACCACTCACAACTGTGCGGGTGCCAGCCTACGAGCTGGGACAGACCGCCGTCGAGTTGCTGATCCCGCTCATTGAGGGGGACAAAGATGTTTCCTCAGTTATGTTGGAGACAGAGCTGATCATACGGGACTCTTGTGGGGCCAAGGCAACGAGATGTCCTTGAGTGATCAATGCATCTTTCTTAATACAGACCGTCGTAAATTCGTGCCGAGCTTTTTACACCACACCGGCCTAAAGAGTCGGTGTTATGGCACTTTTCGGCCAATTTGTGGACCTAGCGCCGCCTCTTCAGGGCGGCGCGGCAGGCAAAGCGGAACGAATTTATGCATCGCTGCACTTAACCTTGAGGCAGAGGAGCGCCTCCAATTGGCCATCACCCACGAGAATCGCACCGTAGACTTGCAGAGGAGGTGAGGATGATCCGATAGCAAGCAGAGCTTTTTCCAGATCTAGTATCCGTTGGCTTGTATACAAGCCCATTCTGTAACTATGAGTAAAGGAGAAGAAAAAGTGAACAAAAAAAGAATGCTTTGGGCGACGCTGGCCCTGATGTGCATAGCAGCCATCGTCGTCAGCTCCTGTGGAGGCCAAACGCCTGCTACCGAAGCGCCGCCAGCCGAGTCCCCCGAGACCGCGGGACCGGTCACTGTTGACGTCTGGTTCCATTCCGGTCGGGCTGAGGAGCGAGAGGCGCTGCTGGCCGCGTTCGGCGCCGAGTTCGAGACCGCAAACCCGGACATCCAGGTAGAACTGATCGAGCTGCCCGAGGGGGGCTACAACGACCAGGTGCAAGCGGCCGCCATCGCCGGGGAGCTGCCCTGCGTGCTGGACTTTGACGGGCCTTTCGTCTACAACTATGTCTGGGGCGAGTACCTTATCCCCTTGGATGACTATTTCTCCCAGGCGGAGCTGGATGATTTCCTGCCCTCTATCATCGAGCAGGGCACCTACCAAGACGGCAAGCTGTACAGCCTGGGTCAGTACGACTCTGGTCTAGCCATCTGGGCCCACAAGTCCTACCTGGAGAAGGCCGGCGTTCGCATCCCCACCATGGATGATCCGTGGAGCGGTGAGGAATTCGGGGTTGCGCTAAAGGCCTTGCGCGATCTGGAGGAGACCGAGTACGCCATTGATATGAAGATGAACTACGCCCAGTCTGTGCCGTCCGAGTGGCTGACCTATGGCTTCTCGCCCATCCTGCAATCCTTCGGTGCCGACCTCATAGATCGTGAGACCTACGCCAGCGCTGAGGGGATCCTCAACGGTCGAGACGCGGTTAAGGCCATGACGACGATCCAGAACTGGTTCAACGCCGGCTACGCCAACGCCAACCCCGCCGACGACACCTGCTTCACCAGCGGCGCCTGCGCTCTGGCCTACGTCGGCCACTGGACCACCGCCGGTCACATAGACGCCGTCGGCGATGATCTGATCCTGCTCCCCATGCCCGACTTTGGCAACGGTCCCAAGAGCGGCATGGGCTCCTGGAACTGGGGCATCACCAGCCAGTGCGCCAACCCGGACGCCGCCGCCGAGGTGCTGCGCTATCTCGTCTCTGAGGAGAGCATCAAGCGCATGACAGAGCTGAACGGCGCTGTGCCGGCGCGCAAGTCGGTCTTTGCGCAGGACGAGCGCTACCAGGAGGGGGGCTTGCTCTACACCTTTGTCCAGCAGCTCGACCGGGGCTGGGCCGTACCCCGCCCGGTGACGCCCGCGTACCCCACCATCACCGCCGCCTTCTCCGTGGCGTTCAAGAACATTGCCAACGGGGCCGACGTTCAGGATGAACTGGACGCAGCGGTGGACAAGATCAATCAGGATCTGGAGGACAATGACTTTTACGGCGGCATCGCCGGGGGCGCGCCGGCCGAGACCGGAGAAATCAGTGTGGTCGACATCTGGTTCCACTCGGGCCGGGCGGCCGAGCGCGAGGCGCTGCTGGCCTCCTTCGGCGCCGAGTTTGAGGCCGAGTATCCCAACGTGGTCATCAACATGGTCGAGTTGCCGGAGGGCGGCTACAACGACCAGGTGCAGGCGGCCGCTATCGCCGGGGAGCTTCCATGCGTGCTGGACTTTGATGGGCCTTTCGTCTACAACTATGTCTGGGGCGAGTACCTCATCCCGCTGGATGACTATTTCTCCCAGGCAGAGCTGGACGATTTCCTGCCCTCTATCATCGAGCAGGGCACCTACCAAGACGGCAAGCTGTACAGCCTGGGTCAGTACGACTCGGGCCTGGCCATCTGGGCCCACAAGTCCTACCTGGAGGAGGCCGGCGTTCGCATCCCCACCGTGGACGATCCGTGGGATCGGGCCGAGTTCGAGGCGGCGCTGGCAGCGCTGAAGGATCTGGAGGAGACCGAGTACGCCGTTGATATGAAGATGAACTACGCCCAGTCTGTGCCGTCCGAGTGGCTGACCTATGGCTTTTCGCCCATCCTGCAATCTTTCGGCGCCGACCTCATCGACCGTGAGACCTACGCCTCCGCCGAGGGGATTCTCAACGGGCCTGAGGCTGTGGAGGCCATGACCATGATCCAGAGCTGGTTCGACGCCGGCTATGCCAACGCCAACCCCGCCGACGACGCCTGCTTCACCAGCGGCGCCTGCGCCCTGGCCTACGTCGGCCACTGGACCACCGCCGGTCACATAGACGCCGTCGGCGATGACCTGATTCTGCTGCCTATGCCCGACTTTGGCGAGGCCCCCAAGTGCGGCATGGGCTCCTGGAACTGGGGCATCACCAGCCAGTGCGCCGACCCGGACGCCGCCGCCGAGGTGCTGCGCTACCTGGTCTCTGAGGAGAGCATCCAGCGCATGACGGAGCTGAACGGAGCCGTGCCGGCCCGCATATCCGTGTTTGAGCAAGACGAGCGCTATCAGGAGGGGGGCTTGCTCTACACCTTTGTCCAGCAGCTCAACCGGGGTTGGGGTATGCCTCGCCCGGTGACGCCCGCGTACCCCACCATCACGGCCGCCTTCTCCGTGGCGTTCAAGAACATTGCCAACGGGGCCAACGTTCAGGATGAGCTGGACGCAGCGGTAGACAAGATCGAAGCCGACCTCGAAGACAACGACTATTACCAGTAGTACTTGTATAACCGGTGGGCCATGCCAGGGGGCTTCCCCCTGGCATGGCCTCTCAAACTTGTCAATTTTGAATAGGAGAGAAACATGGCTGACCCGATAGACAAGCAAGAATCGGCCACATCTCATCCCAAGAGGCGGCCCCGCCCTTCAAAGCCCAAGGGCGGGGAGAGCATCACGGCTTGGCTGATGATAGCTCCTGCCGCCCTGGGTCTAGTCGTCTTTATGATTGTCCCCTTCTTTATGGCCTTTTACTTTAGTTTCACCGATACCCGGCTCATGTCGCCCAACCCGCCTGAGGTGGTAGGCCTGGAAAACTATAAGCAGTTGCTAGGCATCAAAGCGATCTCTATGGAACCCTGGATCGACGCGGAAACCGGCGAATATCCACGCTCCCGCACGATCCTGCGCAGCGAAGAATACAAGGGCGAGCGCCTACAAGAACTGACCCAGGTCAACCTGCTGGGAGCCCGCTATCTCGTCGCGGCCGGCGACCCGATCTTTTGGCAGGGCCTGCTCAACAACTTTAAATTCGTGCTCATGGTGGTGCCGTTACAGACCGCCTTTGCCCTCCTCCTGGCGATTCTGATCAATCAAGATATCGTCGGGGCGAATGTTTACCGGGCGCTCTACTTTACGCCGGTCGTGGTGCCGATGGTGGTGGTGGCCGTGATCTGGTTCTTTCTCTACAATCCCGGCGTGGGGACGATCAACACCTTTGTGCAGGCCGTCACCTTTGGGCTGGTGGGGCCTCAAGACTGGCTCGCGGACCCCAAGCTGGCCTTTCTCTGTATCATGCTGGTCTCGATCCGGCAGGGCGTGGGGTTTCAGATGGTGATCTTTTTGGCCGGACTGCAAGAGATCCCGCAAGAGATATACGAGGCCGCGTCCATAGACGGCTGCAACAGGATCCAAGAGTTCTTTTACGTCACGTTGCCCCAACTGCGCAACACCACCATATTCGTGGTCATTGCCACCACCATCCTGGCCTTTCAGCTCTTTACCCAGGTCGACATTATGACGGGGGGCGGGCCAAGCAACGCCTCTATGACCACCATTCTGCACGTCGTCAACGAGGGCCGCCGGCAACTGCGCGCCGGCTATGCCTCGTCTATCACGGTTGTGTTCTTCTTGATTGTCCTTGTCATCTCGATCATCCAGCGCGTCATAGTGCGTGAAGAAAAGGCGGTGACATAATGAGCGCTTTAGCAGCCTCGCAAACCAAAACGATGCATAGCCGAGAATATCGGATTCGAAAGGCCGCCCGCGCGACACTGAACTATGTCGTCATGACCCTCTTGGCCTTGTTCTTTATGTTCCCGATCCTCTTTATGTTGATCTCGGCCATCAAGACCAACGAGGACCAGATCACGGGCGACGTGGCCGGGCTGCAGGCCTTTGTGCCCTATCCGCTCGAGTACCAGCCTTATGTGGAGGCATTGGACGAGCAACCCGTCGAGATGCGCGAGGCGTATACGGGGTTGGGCATACAGAACTTCCGTGATGTGTTCAGACGCACGAGGTTCGGGCAGTTCATGCTCAACTCGATCTTCATCTCCGGCACCACGGTGGCCTTGGGGCTGCTGTTCAACAGCATGGCGGCCTATGCGCTGTCGCGACTTAAATGGAGGGGACAGGGACTCGTACTGGCATTGATCGTGGCCCTCATCATCGTCCCTTTCGAGGCTGTCGCCGTCCCGCTCATGTTGTTGACCACCAAGCTGCCCTGGATCGACGGGACCATCGGCTGGCACAATACGTACCACGTGCAGATCATTCCCTTTATCGCCGATGCTTTCTCCATCTTTCTTTTCTACCAGTTCTTCATCGGCCTACCCCGAGACCTAGACGAGGCGGCTCTCGTAGACGGCGCCAGTCGCTTCCGCATCTATTGGAGCGTCATTGTTCCCATTTCCAAGCCAGTCTTTGCCACTGTCGCCATTCTCAAGTTCCTGCAATACTGGGGTTCGTATCTGTGGCCCCTCATGGTCGTCCAACTGCCAGACGCCAGACCGCTGACCGTGGCGATGAACGAGTTCTTTGGACAATATCCCCGTCTGTGGGGCGACACCCTGGCCTTTGCCTCGATGATTACCATCCCGGTGCTGATTGTGTTTATGCTGTTTCAAAAGTGGTTCGTACAGAGCGTCGCCTCCAGCGGCGTCAAGGGATAGCTTCTTCTATCCTGTCTCAGGTGCCGCACCGAATCGAGCCGAGGAGATGATCCATGGATGAGCTAGTCTGGCAGCGAAAGGAACGGTCGATCTGGGGCAAGCAGGCATCCGGCTATGACCGGCGGACCCTGCGGATCTATGAGCAGGCCTACGAGCGCTCGATCCGTAAGGCCCTCTCCGTGATCTCGCCCGATCAATGCGTCCTGGAGATCGGATGTGGTACAGGCATCCTCTCCCTGGGAATCGCTCCTTGCGCGGCGAAAGTGGTCGGCACCGACATATCACCGGAGATGGTCGAGATCGCCAGGCGAAAAGCGGAGCAGGAGAGACTCGGCAACGTAGAGTTCCGCGTGGGCGACGGCTATTCACTTCCTTTCGAGGACGGTTCCTTCGACACCCTGTTGCTGTTCAACACACTCCATGTGGTCAAGGAGCCCGAGGCCCTCCTTCGGGAAGCGCACCGTCTGCTCAAACCGTCCGGGCGACTGGTCAGTGCGACCGATTGCTACGTCGAGCCGGTGCCCCTCCCTACCCGGCTGAAACTGGGTACGCAGCGGATGTTGCACCGGATTGGCCTTATCCCGTTTCTATGGTGCTGGACCAAAGAGGGCCTTCAGCAGCTATTCGCGCGGTGTTCTTTCGAGATCGCAGAGACCGACGTGCTGCACGCCGCCCCTGTGAACTACTATGTTCTGGCGAGGAGGCAGGAGCTGTGAATCCATGAGAGCAGTTCGGGTGTGGCTACTGCCCTGTTGTTCTGGACCCCACGACTGGAAAACGGAGTATTGGCCTACAAAGCACAGGTGGAGGCAACGCAAAAATGAGAAACGGCATACGATTGTTGGTAGCTCCATGGTACCTACTAGGTTGGCTTTCGCACGTGTACCTCGGATTATCAGCGCCGGAGGAGACGTATGGCCACTTGGGCGAGGCAGCTCTGTTTCCGGCGTACACTACCTTGTGGCGCGATCTGGTAATGCCAAACATCACGTTCTTCGCCTTGCTGCTGGCCGCCTTTGAAATCGCGGTGGGCGTCCTGTTGGTGGGCAAAGGGAAACGGGTCAAGGATCGCTGGCAGAGCTTCCTGTTCAACCGCTTGCCAACTCTGATGATGGTCGCGCTGCAGGTACCGCTGCTATGGGGACGCTATGAGAGATCGTTGCCTGAAGTCATCTGGATCCGCCTCCCCTGGGCGAAGAAGTGACATGGCCGGTTCTCTATGAGGAGCAGTGGGAGCGGCTGCCGAGGGGGAAGTCGTTTCTTAACAAACACCTAGCGTCGGGCTGAACCCCTCACCGAGGGCTTCAACCCCTTCCCCAGGGCCAAATCTATGGCCTGTAGAGCCTCTTTTCCTCAACCCGAGCGCTCCACCCTCCGCGTCCCCGCTCCCTCCCCCGTCCCTCTGCTCCCTGCACCTTGCCCCCTCTGCTCCCCGCGTCCCTCCGCACGCCAAGTTCGCAAAACGTGAGCCTCGTCAGGCCAAAATCACCCCGCTCAGAAACTATTCTCAACAGCAGAAGTGGTGCACCAACTAGGAGTCTCCACGGTCACTGTGCAGCGACGGGTACGGAGTGGGCATTTTCCCAACGCTCGTAAGAAAGGACCATCTGTCAATAGCCCATATCTCATTCCAGAGAGGGACGTGAGGGATTTCCAACAGGCTCTTGAGAAGCAAGTGCCACATAGCAACGAGCAACAGTAGAAATCCAACAGGGCCGCCCCAGCAACCAAGCAAGCGCGACCCTGTTTCCCCATTGCACCTTACCAACCTAGCGCATCAGGACAAGGACATTCCGCGTTCGCAGAGGTCCTTTGCTACCCTGGTGCCAGATAGAGGCACAACGGGTTGGTGTGGCAAGGCAAAGCCTCGCCACGTGTGGCGACGCCCAGATTCGAACTGGGAACCAAGGGCTTATGAGTCCCCTGCTCTGCCATTGAGCTACGTCGCCTCAATTCACAGAGTGATTATACAGGAGAAGGGCTGGCGTGTCAAGCACACGTCACTTTTTGTATCCCCTGCGCCCTCGGGTTTGGGCCGTTTCCTCGTTCACGTCCTCCTGCCAGCCACAGTGGACGTTCTCACGGCAGTCAAAGCGCGAGATGTAAGGCTTGATGTCCAGGAGCGGCGTCCCGTCCAACACGTCTACATCCTCCAGATGCAAGACATTGCCTGCGATCTTGACCAGCCTCACCAGGCTGAGGCCAATTGGTTTGGGGCGGGCCGGCGCGCGCGTGGCAAACACGCCGTAGGGAGCATCCTGGAGGAACGGTTTTACGCTCAGGTTGCAGTCTTTTGCTCGGTGAAAGTTATACATCAAATAGATATGCGAAAAACCCTCCAGATCGCGCAGCCCCTCTTCGTACTCGGGGAAAATCTCGGCCGTCCCTTTGACCCCCTGCACATAGATCGGCTGGATAGGAGTTTATTCCACTTGTTCGTGGGGACTGTGGATCAGGCCGATGGGATGCAAGGTGATGGTGAGTCGGCGCTCATACTCGAGGTTGCCTGTTCTGCGTAAAACGAGAACCCCCACCGCTGAGGTGGGGGCGATGGGAGTAGCCCCAAGGGGAGTCGAACCCCTGTTTCCGGCTTGAGAGGCCGGCGTCCTAGGCCACTAGACGATGGGGCCAAGCAGGTCACATTCTACCAGCCTCCCCCCGTTTTGTCAAACCTGGCAAAAGTGCTATACTGGGCGCATGGTGCGATATGGAGCAAATTGATGTCTCGACCCGAGGCCGTCAGGCCTTTCACGATATCACTGCCGAGATACAGGCCGTCGTCAGTCGCGGCGGGGTGCAGGATGGGGTGTGCTTTCTCTTTTGCCCACACACCACCGCCGGCCTGACGTTCAACGAGAACTGGGACCCCGCCGTGCAGCGCGACATAGGCGTGGGGCTGGACGCTATCTCACCCCAGCGGGCCGAGTACCGCCACGGCGAGGGGAACTCTCCTGCGCATCTGAAATCCTCGCTGGTGGGCGCCTCGCAGTGCGTATTGATCGCCGCAGGGAAGCTGGTGCTGGGCGCGTGGCAGGGCATCTACCTGGCCGAGTTCGATGGCCCGCGCCGCCGTAGGGTGCTGGTCAAGGTGATAGCGGACTGAGATGCAAATCGATCTGAACCAACTGGAGCGCATCCTACCTACGGTGCGCAAGCCGGGCCGCTACGTGGGCGGCGAGTACAATAGCGTGGTCAAAGACTGGGAGACCACGCCTACCCGCGTCTGCCTGGCCTTCCCTGACATCTATGACCTGGGAATGTCGAACCTGGGCCTGGCGATCCTCTACGATGTGCTCAACCGGCTGCCGGACGTGCTGGCCGAACGGGCTTACATGCCGTGGGTGGACATGCTGACCGCTATGCGGGAGGGCGGCATCCCCCTCTACAGTCTGGAGAGCAAGCGTCCCCTGGCCGACTTTGACGTCATTGGTTTCACCCTCCCCTACGAGCAACTGTACACCAATCTGTTGGAGATGCTCGACCTGGCGGAACTGCCGGTGCGAGCCTCGGAGCGAGGCGAGCGGTATCCCCTCGTCGTCGCCGGGGGGCACGCCACCTTTAACCCAGAGCCGATGACCGATTTCGTGGATCTGTTCGTCATCGGTGATGGGGAAGAGGCGGCGGTCGAGCTGGTGCGGGCCTACCAGGAGATGCGCCAAAGGCCACGCGAGGTTCAGTTGCGGGCGCTGGCGCGCATTCCGGGCCTCTATGCGCCGCGCCTGTACGACGCACACTACAATGACGATGGCACGATCGCCTCAATCGAGCCGAACATCCCCCAGGCTAATTTACCCGTGCTCAAGCGCGTCGTCTCACCCCTACCCCCACCGCCGACGCGCCTCATCGTGCCCAACGTGGGCGTCTCTCACGACCGGGCGGCGATCGAGATTCAACGCGGCTGCACGCGCGGCTGCCGCTTTTGCCACGCCGGAATGATCGCGCGGCCGGTGCGGGAGCGGCCGATTGAGGAGGTATTAGAGGCAATCGCGGCGCTCTTGCCCCAAACCGGATTCGAAGAAGTGGGGCTGCTCTCTCTCTCCACTTCCGATTATTCCGAAATCGGCAAGTTGGTGGACGGTATCAGCGAGCGGTTCAGCGACGACCACCTCGCCGTCTCGTTGCCCGCGCTGCGGGCCGATAGCTTCTCGGTCGAGCTGGCAGAGGCGGTAGCGCGGGGGCGGCGGACGGGATTCACCTTTGCGCCGGAGGCGGCCACCGAGCGGCTGCGCTCCATCATCAACAAGCCCATCTCCACCGACCAGATGCTCGGCGTGGCGCGGCAAGTGTTCCAGTCCGGCTCCCGCACGGTCAAGTTGTACTTTATGATCGGCTTGCCCGGGGAGCGGATGGAGGACGTGCAGGCCATCGCTGACCTGGCGCGGGCCGTGCGGGCTGTGGGGCGCAGGGTGCACGGGCGCAAGACGAACGTCAACGTCAGTGTGAACACTTTTGTGCCCAAACCGCACACGCCTCTCCAGTGGGTAGGGTTAGAGCCAATTTCCTCCATCGTGGAAAAGCAATCGCTCCTGAGGCGCCAGGTACGCGGGGGCGGGTTAAAACTGAGTTACAACGATCCCGATGAGACCTTGCTGGAGGCCGCGCTCTCCCGGGGCGATCGGCGGCTGGGCCGGGTCGTAGAGCGGGCCTGGGAGTTGGGGGCGCGCTTCGATGCCTGGGGCGAGCAGCACGACCCGGCGGCCTGGAGGCGGGCGTTCGAGGAGGCGGGGCTTGACACTGGTTTTTACGTCCACCGGCATCGTCCGCTCGACGAACTCTTCCCCTGGGAGGTAGTGGATACGGGCGTTAGCAAGGAATTTCTATTGCAGGAATACCGGCGCAGCCAGTGCGGGGATACGCTGGCCGATTGCCGGGAGCAATGTCGCGGCTGCGGTATACTCGACGTCTATGGTACTGGTTGGTCGGAGGAATGGCGCTGCCCCTCCCCACACAATTCAAACAAGAGAGGTGAAAAATGACAGACCCACGAATTGACAAACTGGCCGACGTATTGGTCAATTACTCGGTTGCGGTACAGCCAGGTGACAAAGTGGCGGTACAGGGGGGCGCTTTGGCCGCGCCGCTGCTCAAGGCAGTCTACACCCGGGTGTTACAAGCAGGTGGATATCCGCTGATGATACCCACCCTGCCCGGCACGGAAGAGCTGTTCTTTCGACACGCTTCAGACGAGCAGTTGCGGCACGTGCCAGAGCCGCTCAAGCTGATCATAGAGACCTATGACGTCAGCATCAGAGTCAGGAGCGCGGAGAACACCAAGTCGTTGAGCAGCGTGGACCCGGCCAAGATGGTGCTGCGCAGCCAGGCCCAATCGGGATTGATGAAAACCTATATGCGGCGCGCTGCTGCCAGCGAGTTCCGCTGGGTGTTGACGTTGTTCCCCACCAACGCCTACGCCCAGGATGCCGATCTGAGCCTGAGCGAGTACGAGGACTTTGTCTACGGCGCCTGTATGCCGGACACGGATGACCCGGTGGGCTACTGGCGGCGCTTCTCGGCCTGGCAGCAGAATATAGTGGACTGGCTCAAGGGCAAGGAACGGGTGCACGTCGTCGGGCCAGAGACCGAGTTGCAACTGAGCATCGCCGGGCGCACTTTTATCAACAGTTGCGGCAAGAACAACATGCCCAGCGGCGAAGTTTTCACCGGACCGGTGGAGGATAGCGTAGAGGGGCACGTCTATTTCTCCTACCCGGCCATCCACCAGGGGCGGGAGGTAGCTGGAGTGCGGTTGTGGTTCGAGAACGGCAAGGTGGTCAAAGCGACCGCCGATAAGAACGAGGATTTTCTGCTCCAGACGCTCGACACCGACGCCGGCTCCCGTTACGTGGGCGAGTTCGCCATCGGCACCAACGAGGGCATTACCCAATTCACGCACCAGATTCTCTTTGACGAGAAAATCGGCGGCAGTTTCCACATGGCGGTGGGCGCGGGCTATCCAGAGACAGGGAGCAAGAACGAGTCCGCCATCCACTGGGACATGATCTGCGACCTGCGCGATGGAGGCGAGATCTGGGTGGACGATGAGCTGCTGTACCAGAACGGCAAGTTCGCGATCGAGTTTTGAGACGTGAAACGTGATGCGTGATGACGTAAGGCTGCGGGTCACGTTCTCCAAAAATGGACCGCTGACCTATACGTCGCACCTGGACTTGATGAGGGTATGGGAGCGGGCCTTGCGGCGAGCCGGCGTCCCGCTGGCCTATTCCCACGGCTTCAACCCGAGACCCAAGCTTCAACTGGCAGCCGCGCTGCCACTGGGTCACACCGGCGAGGCAGAGCTGCTGGACGTCTGGTTGGAGAGATCGGTAACGGTAGATGAGTTTGTCCGTTCCCTCGTGCCGATGCTCCCCGATGGGCTGCGGGTCGGCCAGGTACGCCGGGTGAGTTTGAGGGAACCGGCTTTGCAGACGCAAGTTGTATCGGCCGAGTACCGCGTGACAGTGGAGCGGGACGAGCCGGTGGAGCAGGTCGCAACGCGTCTCGAGAGCGCGCTGGCGGCAGAAGAGCTGCTGCACGAACGGGCGCACCGGAGGCGCGCGGGTGAACGATACGATCTGCGCCCGCTGATCGAGCGGCTAGAGGTGGAAGGGGCGGCCAGGGGCGAGGTGGTGTTGGGGATGCAACTGGCCGCCCGTGAGGGGGCCACTGCTCGCCCGGAGGCGGTGCTGGAGGCGCTGGGGATGGGGGATGCGCTCGCCCGTTACCATCGCCGCCGGTTGATCTGTGAGGCAGCCGCTTGACGAGATTCATTGCGTTGTCTTGGGCAACGTCAGTGCGCAGGGCCAGTCCCTGGCCATCGCTTTCGTCTGATTCTCGCGCGATTGCCAGTCCCACACCGTCATCCTCGATGGTGATCTCCAACTCTTCACGCCAGGCTATCCCGAGGCGCAGATTCAGCGAGCAGGCCTGGTCTGCGCCTCGTCCTTGGCGGGCCCTGTTGCGAATGGCCTCACGGGCGGCGTAAAAGAGCACTCCTAGTAGTCAACCGCCTAGCCCAACCGTGAAGAATGATTCCTCAAACCCAGCTTTACCCTCGTACCTCGCCATAAAGAACCCGGGCGCGGCGTCAATGTGCTCAAAGATGGCGGCGTTCACCTCGATCCCGGCGCGGTGCAACGCTTCTACCACCGCCTTGGGAGATGGCGGGCAACCCTTCACGGCGATCATCTCCTGGATGGCGGGGTGGTCCTTGTTGGCCCGGTACATGCACTCGCCGATCAAGATAGTCTTTTTCTTGCCGGGCGTGGGCTGCATGATCTTGCCGGTCAGCACCTCAACGTCGTCCCAGGGTTCCCCCTGCCAGGCGTAGGCGATGGTGGTGAGGATCACACCGTTGAGGGCGGAGCAGTAAGTACACAGGGTAAGGTCGTATTGGGGGTAAGATAACCCCTCGATGCCCCTCCTCTCCATAGCGCGGGGGAGAGTGTTGGCCTCGTTGTAGGGAAAAGCGTGCTCGTGGTAGCTGGCTACATCCTCGATTCTTTCTCCCAGCACTTGCACGTCGGATAGAGCCAGGGAACGCCCCCGCTCCCGGGCCACGTGAACCAGGTGAGGAACGTCCTGCGGGTCGTAGCCGAGGAGCTTGGCCCCGACCATATCGGCCGAGAGCACGTCCGGAGACGCCACGAGGACATCGCTCCGCCTGATCTTGCCGTCGAAACTCGGCCCCCGCGCGTTGGTATAGATCCCGTCCAGGAGGGTGAAGAAGGGCGGCAGCTTGTTCGCCAGCCGGGCGATCATATAGTTCAGGTCTTTTTCAGGGTCGGCGCTGTGGCACTTTTTGCGAGAGGGAATGTCAATCATCCCTTTCAGATTCTTGATCCCCAGACTGACCACCGTCTGAGCGTGGGTCTTGAGCACGGGCAGGTTGACCACAAAGTCGCTGCGGAGGATGTCCACGTTAAAGTTCAGGGCCACTCCCGCGCCCAGGTCCACCCTCTCAAACGGCCGCTCAAAGACGTTGACGCACTCGACGCCGTACCGTTTCTTCAGAACGCCGTATCCCAGGCTCTCAAAGGCGTGAGCGGGCGTCTCCGTGTCCTGGGGGTCCAGCGTGACCATGCCCTCTCCGATGACAATGTCGGCGACTCCGCGCTCTTTGAGCAGAACCACCATATCCTCTACCACGCGGGAGGTGGTGATCACGCCCCACTTGGGGAAAGGGACAGCCCGCGTCCAAAAGACGATGTTGGGTTTGACAAAAACCTTTCCATTGGCCGGCAGACGATCCAGACCGTGAGAGAGCTCGACCGCCCGGCGGACTGATTCGAGGGGTTTTTTGTAACGCACGATGGCGACGGTTGGCTTGTGCATGACTGCTCCTTATTCTGATAGGCCCCGGCACATCGGAGTCAATTCTGGACTTTGAACTCGCCGACGACGAAAGAGTCGCCGGCCGGGCGACCGTTGGCGCCCACTGTTGGCAAACGCTGCATCGTCGCCAGCAAGTACCAGCCAACCTCGACCCGGTAGCGGCCGGCCGGGGCGTCGGCGGCCAACTGCACCTGGTAGGGATCGTTCACTTGCTCGCCGGCCGTCCATTGGCTGGTGGGGTAGCTCCCCTGCACCGGCCAGGCGTCAATCTGGCCGTGCAGCCGCCCGCCGGGGCCCACCAAGTGGACAAAGACGGTATAATCCTGACCGACGGAGCGCAGCGCACGCCACCGCAGCGTGACGGGGATAATGTCGCCAGGTTGGGCGGTGTCCCGACCGACTTGGGCCTCGAGCAAAAGCACCAGGTCGGCAAAGTTAGCTAACGGATAATTTTCGCCCGCTCCTTCCTGCGCTGGAGTTACCTCGACCGCGCCGAGCGGGCAATCGTTGGCCGGCCCAGCCAGCCAATTACAACGCGCGCTCTCACCCGCCAGTCCCACCCGCAGCGTATAGTTGCCCGGGGTCGGGGGCGCGGCGATGGTGTGACGACTGCGCAGCGCACCGGCGGTGATGAGCGAGGAGCTTGCCTCTATCTCCTGTCCGCCCGAATTCACCCAGGTCAGCCGCATATCTTGCTCCTCTCTGATCCCGCGCCAGGACAGGTCTACCACGACGGGCGCGCCGGATAGGGCTTGGCCAGCCACGTCGTGGCCCGTCAGCCAAGCGTCGTTGGCAAAGAGGTAACGCTGCTCATACGGCAGTGGAGGCGGCGGATGGGCTGGCGTACCAATCGTCAGCGCGCCCAGGGGCAACCACGCCGTCGTCGCGCCGTCAACCGCCAGCCCCGCGTCGCTGAAGGGGGGAAACAGCCCCACCTGGAGCACGTACTCCCCGCGCGGCAGCCAGGGGGAGAGCGGTATCTCGTGATAATCGGCGACCGTCACGCCCACGGGCCACCCGTTGGTGGGATACAGGCCGTTTACGGGGCGCGCGCCGTTGCTCTCCCAATGCACGTGATTTTCCCTGTCCACCAGTCGCAAGCGGACGACAAAGTCGCCCCTAACTTTTGTCTCGGCCCGCCAGTGGAGCGTCAGATGGCGCAACGCTCGTCCCAACGGGTCTCCGCTCAGTTCGGCGTCCAGCAATTGGATCGCTTCGCCGAAACTTGCGCGCACGTCACCGGAAACCAGGTTTTCTTTAAGCGAAGGCGCTTCTGCTTCGCCCGAAGCGACAAAAACCTGGTTTCCCACCTCGGCCAACGGCCCCACCGAGCGCAGGTGCAGCCCCTCCAGGTGCGGCAGGTAGCGCGCCAGGTAGACCGTCTGGCCCGCTCCCAACCGAGCTGCCAGTTCTGCCTGATATAGTTCCTCGCTGCCCAGCAGAACCAGGTCGAGATCGGACCGCGCCCCTCCTATCTGCTGCAAGTAGTAGAGAGGGGCGAACTTCTCTGGGTCGGCCAGCACCGCGCTGCCCTCGGCGAGCGGGAGGCTCAACACGTATTGACCCCAGGCAACGTCGCCCTGGTCGTCGCTTTGGTCCACCTGGGGCAAGTTCGTCCAGATGAGGCTCAGAAAATGAAAAAAGATCAGTAAACCAATAACCGACGAACCAATGACCAATGACCAATGACCAACTCGCCCACTTGCCCGCTTGCAAACTTGCATACTCACACCGGCAATGCCAAAGCCTATCCAAAGCGCCAGGATTAGATGGGCGGGGAGCAGAAAGACAGAGATGTCGGGAACGTAATAGCAGAGTCCATAGAACGCAAAGGCCAGAAAGGTCACACCGGTCAGCGCCAGCGTCCGCCTTTGCCGGAGCGCCAGCTTTGCCGCGCCGACCGCCGCCAGCCCCAGTCCGACCCACCCGAAAGACTGCTGCATCAGACGCCCGACGATGGTCCAGCGGGTGGGGTCGCGCCAGCCGTCGAGCCGCAAGGCCGCGTGGAATTGGCCGCCGGTGATGTAGGTGACGAACTCGCGCACCGTCATCCACTGGCCGTTGTTCAGCGCCGGCCAGCGCAGCGGGATAAAGAGATAGACCGACAGCCCCAGGAGCAAAAGCCCCCCGGCGGTCAGCCAGTCTTTGAGCCGCAGCCGGGGTCGCTCCCAGAGCAGTCCCAGCGCCACCGCCGGGAGCAGCAGTACCGTCGTCAGGTGATTGGCAAAACTCAGGCCAGTGAGGAGAAAGATGGCTTGCCAGCGACGCGCTGGGGGGAGCGAAGAAGTGGGGGAAGGAGTGGGGGAGCGTGAGGGAGAGTTTAGCAGGAGCCACAGAATGGCGGCCGCGAGCAGGTTGTGCAGCGCATAGACTTCGGCGGCGATTGCCTGGGACCAGAAAGCGGCGGAGAAAGCAAAGGCCAGCGCGGCCAGAAAAGCCGGCAGCCAGCGTGACGTCAGGCGCAACAGAAGAGCGTAAACCACCAACACAGCAGCGGCGGCAAAGACAGCCGAGGCCAAGTTCACGCGCCAGGCCACGTTGCCCAGGGGAAGCAGCGTGAACAGCTTGCCCAGCAGGACGTAGAGTGGATAGCCGGTGGGGTGCGCTATTCCCAATTTGGGGATGATGACCTGGAACTCGAAGGTGTCGGCCTGACCGACGGAGGGAAGCAATGTACGCAAGTAGAGCGCAAACGTCGTCAGTCCCAGTGTAGCGGGGACCGTCCACCGCGCCCGCTCACCCCACGCCGCCAGCAGCGCCAGTGCCGCCCCGCCGACCAGCAACACGCCGCCGGCTAGAGGATGCGGGACGATACCTATGGCGTAGAGGAGGGCCAGAAGCAGGGGTGCGCCGGCCTGAAGGGCCGGCGCTGGAATACCTTTCGAACCAGCGCCACCCGTTCCACGGTGATGCGGCTTTCGGTACAGCCACAGAGCCAGAGCGACCCCGGCGCAGGCGACGACCACTCCGACTACAGCCAGCGGGGAAGCGTAGAGCAGGGGCCAGAAACCAGCTTCCGCCGCCAGGCGAGCCAGACCCAGCCCCCAGAACGCGCCCACCGCACCGACTCTTGCTGTGCGCAACCAGCCGTCAGGGCACGGTCTCATCACCCTCGTCGCCGTGAAAGTAATAGTCCAGAATGTCGTGGGCCACCGGCGCCGCGTTCGTCGAGCCTTCTCCGCCGTTGTACAGAAAAACGATGACAGAGACCTCTGGCTCTTTCACCGGCGCAAAGGCCGCAAACCAGGCGTGCTCCGGTTGGGCGTACCCCACGCGGCAGATGCCGACCTCGCGGGCGATGTCGTCGCAGTACTGGGCCGTGCCGGTCTTGCCGGCCACGCGCACCCCCTCTATCTGGGCGCGCGTCGCCGTGCCGTAGGCCACTGCCTCTTCCATCCCCTGCTGGATCAGCGACCAGTTCTCCCGGCTGATGGGCAGCGTGCGTATGATCTCCGGCTCGAAGGGTTGTACAGTGTTCCCTTCCGCGTCGGTGACGTGGTGGACGACGCGCGGGCGGTAGAGTGTGCCGCCGTTGGCGATGACGTTGATGGCGTTGAGCATCTGTAGCGGCGTCACTTGCAGATACCCCTCGCCAATGGAAAGGTTATAGGTGTCGCCGGTGGACCAGCTCTCGCCATAGGTGAGCCGTTTCCAACTCGTGGTGGGTACTATGCCGTCAATCTCGCCCGTCAACTCTATGCCGGTGGGCGCGCCAAAGCCAAAGAGCCGGGCATAGTGGGGGATGCCGTTTTCCTCGTCCATTCCCAATCCCTCGAACCCGCTTTCCTCGAACCCGCCGCCGGCCTTGTAGAAAAAGATGTTGCACGAATTGGCAATGCCGCCCACCACGTCCAGCCAGCCATGACCGGCCCGGTTCCAGCAGTAAAAGTTTTGCGCCTGACCGGGGTCGTTGGGATAGTATTTGTTGGGTACGACGATGGTACCAGGACAGTTCAGTCTGGTGCGTCGCCTGTCCAGCACTTTTTCTTGCAAAGCCCCGGCCGCCACCACGACCTTGAACACCGAGCCGGGCTGCAAACGGTCCGAGATGGCGTGGTTGAGCATGGGCCGGTGGACGTCTTCGCTCAGGGCCTGCCAATCACGGTCGGAAATACCCTGGGTGAAGAGATTGTTATCGTACGTGGGCAGGCTGACCATGGCCAGTACCTCGCCCGTCTGGGGGTTCATCACGAGCGCCACCCCGCGCGGCGAGTTCACGTTCGGGCGCGCCATTCCCTGGCGCAGCGTTTCCTCGACAAATTCTTGTAGTTCGAGGTCGAGTGTCAGATGGACGTTGTTGCCGGGCATGGGGGCGGCCTGTTGGCTGACCACGCGAATCATCTGGCCCATCACGTCTTCCTCGACGAGGTTCTCCCCTTTCTCTCCCCGTAGCGCGTCCTCGTAGGTCGCTTCGACACCGATGCTGCCGATGCGGTCCGTGGATGGATCGTATCCTTGGGCGCGGTATTCCTCCTCGTACTCTCCGGGGATGGGCATCAGGTAGCCCAGTATCTGGGATACCTGCGGACCGTAGGGATACTCCCGTGTCGAGTCCACCTCGACCGAGACACCGGGCAGCAGCAGGCTCTCTTGGGCCACCAGCAACGCCTCTTCCCGCGTCACGTTTCCCTTGATCTCGGTGGGATGGTAAGGCACTCTCCACGCCTCAGCTACTATCTCGCGCAGGCCTAGCTGGTCGCCGGTTGTAGTGTAGGGCACATCGAGCAACACCGCCAGGCGGACGAGCACGGCTTCCGCTTCGGCCTCGTCGTCAGGGAGATAGGCGGGGGTGACGGTGACTTTGAAACTGGGGACATTGCGCACCAGCGGTGTGCCCTGACAGTCGTAGATGATGCCCCGGCTGGTGGGAACGATCTCGGCGCGCAGCCTGCGCTGGTCCGCCTGCGCACTGTAGTATGCGCCCTGCACAAACTGTAGATTCCACACCCGCTGGCCAAAAAGTGCAAAGATGGACAGGATCAGTCCGGTCAGTAAGATGACGCGCGGGGATCTCTTGATGGCTTCCCATCGCGCCTCCCACTCGCTCTGGGGGGGGTATTCTGGAATGCCGTCCGTCGTCACAAGTTGAGACCCTCGCGCCTGATTCTCTGGGATAGCCATCCCAGCGGCTGCCGAATGAACGGGGCGAGGATAGTGTTGAGTATCACCGAGGGCCCGGCCATGCGCAGCAGTGCAAACCCCCAATCAATGGTGTGCCCCGTCCAGGCCAGAATGATCAACAAGACCAGATAATAAGTCACAGCACTCAAGAACACCAGCAACAGCAAGCGAGCCACGCTCGGGCCAAGTCCCTGGCCCCAGGGTTGTCCGGCCCACCAGGCCGCCAACACGAGAGCGATCGCAGTCGCGCCCAGCGGCCCGCCGGAAAGCAGGTCCAGGATCAGGCCGCCGATAAAGCCCCACACCACTCCCTCTTCCAGGCTGCGCACAAAGGCCCAGACCAGAACGACCAGCAACATCAGGTCGGGTCGCGCCCCCCGCACGCTCACCCGCGAGAGCAGCACGCTCTGAATCAAGGCTATGCCGGTCAAAAGAGGAAGACTCAGGTAGAGGTTCATGCGTAATGCGTAAAACGTGACGCTACGGTTCTTCGGATACCGGTTCTTCGAAGGGGATTTGCTCGAACTCGGTGACAACTAACACCAGTTCCAACCGCGAAAAGTCCAGCGCCGGACGCACGACGGCCGACTGGAACAATTCGTAATCCTCTTGCAGTACTTGGGCCACCTGGCCGATGACCAGACCCTTGGGCAAAAACCCGCCCAACCCGGAGGTCAGCACGATCTCGTCTTCGGCGATGCTTTCCTCCTGGGGAATGTATTCCATCAGTAGCGTGCCGTCGGACTGTCCCGTAACCAGGCCGGTGACGCGGGAGGTCTGTAAGAGAGCGGCGACGGCGCTGCCAGTGTCGGTGAGCAGCTCGACTTTGGCCGTGCGCGGCCCGACTTCTGCGATCCGTCCCACCAATACCGCCCCGCCGCTGACGACTGGCATTCCCACCGCTGCACCTTGCTGGGTTCCCACGTTGATGGTGATAAAGCGCAGGTAAAGGTTGGGATCCGTGCTCAACACTTGTCCGCACGGGAAAGCGTCGCAGGCATCTTTCCCGATCACCTCGGCGCCCAGAAATGCCGAGACCGGATACTCGCTGGTAAAGTTAAGCAGGGCGCGAAGTTGTTGTACCTCGGCTTCGTATTCTCTCAGGCGCACGTTCTCGACGGTGAGAGCGCCCGTCTGGGCCTGCAATTCCTCGACCTGGGCGCGCAGTTCGCGTACCTGGCGCACCGTCTGAAACAGATCGCCCGCGCCTCCGACCACGCTCGAAACCACGCGCTGCAACGGGTCGAGCACATAGTGAAGCGCGCCTTCAGCCGGGGCCAGGTAGCCGGACTCGTGGAATACGAGGAGCAACAACCCCAGGATGAGCAACACTAGAGGGAGCCAGGAGCGTCGGGGAGGCTGCATCATGGTTCAACACTCCGCAAATTGGTCGAAAAACCAGGCTTTTTTGCCGAGGGAATTGCTCTAGCCATAAAAAGCTCTACGGCGAGGCATACTCGAAAGATGAGTAAAAACCCGGTTTCTGGCTCGTCTGCTAACCTGAGCCGATCAAAAGCCGGCGGGTCTGGGGCGTCGCTCGTCGGTGCTGGCCAATACCTCGCGCAGGGTGTTCAATTCTTCCAATACCTTACCAGCGCCACGAGCCACACACGTCATCGAGTCCTGGGCTACCCAGGCTCGCATATTCATCTCCTCACCCACCCGCTCGGCCAGTCCCTTTAACTGAGAGCCGCCGCCGGCCAGGCAGATGCCGGTCTCCATCAGGTCAGCGATCAGTTCGGGCGGCGTCTGGTCCAGCGTATCTCTGACCAAGTCCATAATGATGTTGACCGAGTTACCCAGAGCTTCTCGGATCTCGATACTACTGACCTCGACCGAGTCGGGTAGCCCGGTGACCAGATTGCGCCCGCGCAGCGTCATCGTCGTTTCTTCGGGCAGCGGGTATGCCGACCCGATGCTTATTTTTGTCCGCTCGGCCATACTTTCGCCGATATAGAGGTTGTACTTTTGGCGGGCGTATTGCATTATGTCCTCGTCCATCTCGTCGCCAGCGATGCGGAGCGAGCGGCTGACCACGAACCCGCCTAGGCAAAAGACCCCTACCTCGGTCGTGCCGCCGCCGATGTCCACGACCATGCTGCCACGCGACTCTGTGACCGGCAGGCCGGCCCCGATGGCGGCCGCCATCGGTTCTTCTATCAGGAAGGCCTCGCGCGCGCCGGCCGAGATGGCGGCGTCGAACACGGCCTGCTTTTCGACCTCGGTCACGCCGCTGGGGATGCCAACGACGACGCGGGGACGGGGGAAAGGAAGCAACAGTTGGCTGTGCGCTTTTTTGATGAAATAGTCCAACATCGCCTCGGTCACTTCAAATTCCGAGATGACGCCGTCGCGCAGGGGGCGGATAGCTACGATGTTCTCAGGCGTGCGTCCGACCATCTCTTTTGCCTCTGCACCGATGGCCAGAACTCGTAGAGGGTTGCTGTCTCGCTCTATGGCCACCCAGGACGGCTCGTTGATGATAATGCCCTTGCCACGCACGTAGACGAGGGTGTTGGCCGTGCCGAGGTCAATGCCAATGTCGAGGGAAAAAAGCCCCAGAAAGGCATCAATGGGATTGAACACAAAAAATCTCCTAAATTTGCAAATTATTACCCCGGAACGCTCAATAGTTCGACACCGGGGCTACTGTCCTGAGATTATACCACAAATCAAGATGGAGGTAAACTTTTGGAATAGCGCGTGGAGCGACCGTAGGGCGGGTTTCTCACTCACCGCTGAGTGCAAGAAAGGTGACTCAATGTTAGAAGGGGTTGCCCATTTACCACAAGGTACACGAAGGCAAAGTCGCAAACGGGCGCGGGACTCGGCAAAAATGCGCTCGGTCATCGTCTTCGTCGTGCCCCTTGTGCCCTTTGTAGTGTAGAGACACACCCAAACGCTCAAAGATGGCGCGCGCCGCTGCATTTACCGAAATACACCCTTATTGGACGTGAGGGTCTGGAAGAGCGCGGCTACCATCCTGCGAGCACAATCGCGTCTTCTGGGACACGCTCTCCCGCCGTGGTGTAGGCCGGCAGCCGTGCGCCATCCGCCGGACGGTACAGTCCCACCAGCAGATAGGCGTCCGCCGGCAGGTTCTCTTGCAGCGGCACGGCGTGCGCGTCGGCCAGCGTCTCGCCCGGCGTCCAGTAGGAGGTGGGATAGTCGCCGTTCAGCGGCGGGCCGTCGCCTTGCCCAATGAGCGCGCCGTTCTCGTCGAGCAGGTGAACGAACACGGTATAGCCGTCGCCCATCTCTGTCAGCACGCGCCAGTAGAGTGTGACCATCGGTGGCCCGCCAGATACATCGTAGCCCACCAGTTCGACTTTGTCGCCCAGCGTGTACGCCAGCGGGTGTGCAATCTCCTCGACGGCTACCGGTTCTCCCATCAACTTGAGCAGCGGCGGGGACGACGCCCCTCCCAATAATTCCTCGCCTGCCAGCACGTCCACCGTCGCGCGACACATAGCCGGGCCGCTCTCACCCACCTCCAGCCGGTATAGGTCGCGCACGAGGTCGCCCGCGCGCCACAGGCCGGGGGGGTAGACCTCGCCAGCGGGCGCGGTATCCCGCTGGCCCACCAACCGCCCACCCAGCGTCCACAGCCGCACCACGGCCCGCAGGTCGGCGCGCGGCTGGGACAGCGTTTCCCAGTAAAGCGTCACGTCCACCGTCTCGCCAATCCGCGCCTCGTCCGGCTCGACTTCGACGCCCAATAGGCGCACGGGGCCGAAATCGGCGTCGCCACAGGGAGCCGCTCCGGCGGCCTCGTCCGCCGAACCGAGCAGCGGCAGCGCATAACGGGAGGCGATGGCAAAAGGGCTGAAAACACTGAGCGCGAGCAGTCCCGCCGCCGCTGCGCCCGCCCATCGCCGGGGCGCGACCGCCGCCCATCCCAGCGCCAAGAGCGGCGAGAAAGCGGCGATAGCGGGGAAGAGCAATCGCCCCTCGGCCGAAGGGGTGGTCTTCATGTAGCGCACCAGGCTGGCAAAGAGCAGCACGAACCACGCGCCCGCCAGCAGCAGACCTTCCACGCTTGCCCCGGTACGCGCGTCCCGCCGGGCGACCATCCGTATCCACCCGACTATCGCCAGCGCCGCCAGCAACCCCAGCGCCCAAAAGACCGGCGCGGGAAACAGCGCGTCGTAAGGCGACCAGTAAGAGGTCCACACGTGGCCGAACTGACGAATCAGTTCGAGCAGGGTGATGGGACGCACGCCAATGTCGGCCAGCCAGACGTCCCAGGCCAGCGGGTCGCCGTAGAGCGCCCAGTTGCGCGCGTACCACCAGCCCCCGACCAGCGCGGCCAGGCCAAAGATGGCGAATCCCCGCGCCAACAGCGCGCGCGTACTCCGCTCGCGTCGCCAGGCCAGCAGAAGGGCCAGCAGCGCCAGCGGCAGCAGCGCCAGCGCGCTGATCTTGCTGAGCAGGGCCAGGCCCAGGATGATTCCCAAAGAAACAGGAACCAGGTTTTTGTCGCTCCGGGCGAAGCAGAAGCGCCTTCGCTTACAGAAAAACCTGGTTTCTCGGCCCAGCCGGATGGCGAGCCACAGCCCGAACGTACACACGCACGCCGTCGTCGCGTCGTTGTTGACCACACTGCTGACGTAGATAAAGTGGGGGTTGAAGGCGACGAGCGCGGTGGCGGTCAACGCCAGTTCGGGGCGCTCCGGCGCGATCTCGCGGGCCACGAGATAGGCGCCCACGACCGTCGCAGCGCCCCACGGTATGGTCAGCAGGCGCAAAAGGTGCACGGCCAGAACAGCGCCCGTGTAGGGAAACGCTTCGCGCGGTGTGTGAATAAAGACGTTGGGCGCGGTGCTCTCAGAGGTCGCCGTCACCGCCGGGTGGGCGACGTTGAAGCGCACAAAGTCTGGAAAGTCTGAGGTGTCCAGCGGGGCGGCGAACAGCGCAGAGACGATGTAGTACAGAGGAGGCTGGCCCGCCTCGCGCAGCCACATATCCTTGCCCTCAGCAGGCTGCACGGGCAGCCCGCGCTCGGCGGCCAGGATTCGCACAAAGGAGAAATGCCAGATTTCGTCGGGGGCTTCAAAGAGAGGAATGGCGACGCTGTGAATCGCACCAAGCAGACAGAAGGCCACCACAATGACGACCAGGACGACCTTCAAGGTCTTATGCTTCACGAAGCAGCTCCGCCTTGTGATAGCGGCTGACCACGTCGCCCAGGCGCTTGCTGAACTGTTCCACCTCTGTCAACTTGCACTTGTGGGCGAGGAACTTGAGCAGTGTCCACAGTGTGGCAAAGCCGTATGTCACGCTGCGGCGAAAGTTGACCGACGATGCCTCCTCAAAGTAGCGCGTCGGCACGCCGATCTCGCCGATGCGAAAGCCAAAGGCCACCGCCTGGGCGATGACCTGGCTATCGAACACGAAATCGTCCGAGTTGAGCAGGAAGGGAATCGTCTCCAGCACCTGGCGGCGGTAGGCGCGGAAACCGGTGTGCGCCTCGGAGAGACTCAATCCCAACACCAGGTTCTCACACAGAGTGAGAAAGCGGTTGGCTACGATCTTGTAGAACGGCATCCCTCCGGCGCGCACCTGCCCGCCCAGGAAGCGGGAGCCCAACATCATGTCGGCCTCGCCGCGCTGGAGCGGCGCGATCAAGTCCGGCACCAGCGTCGAATCGTACTGGTAATCGGGATGGAGCATCACGACGATGTCGGCCCCATCCTTGAGCGCCTCCAGGTAGCAGGTCTTTTGGTTGCCGCCGTATCCCTTGTTCTGAACGTGGACGACGGTTTTGAGGCCCAGCCGCCGGGCGATCTCGACCGTCTCATCCTGGCTCACGTCGTCCACCAGGATGATGCGGTCCACCACCTCCATCGGCAGGTCGCGGTAGGTGCGTTCCAGAGTCTGGGCCGCGTTGTAGGCCGGCATTATGACGACGACGCGCTCTTTCATTCCCTCCCCCGAACTTGGGTCTGCTAACCGCCAGAGGTCGGATTGCAAGCCCGGCCTACCGGGTTGCTCTCTCCTGCTCGGCTGTAGTAGAAAAGGAAAGCGAAGCGGCTTCTGCCCGCTGACGCAACTGGTCGCGCAGCGTCTGGATATCCCGTGGGATCAGGTAGGCGGTAAAGACGAAAAAGATAGCGCAGAGCAGCCAGGCAGAGGTACAGATGATCAAGATGGCGTCCTTGAGAGATGAATTCACGGCGATCAGGCCGGCCAGCAGGGGAGAAAGCGCCGCTCCGGCCGACTCGATAAAGTACTGGACGGCCATCGCCGTGCTACGCACTTCGGGCAGAGTGACGTCGTACACCGTGGAGACGACGTTGGGCGCGGCGAAGGGTATGAACACGGCACTGACGCTGAGCATCACCAAGAAGAGAGCCTGGTTCTCCAGCGGAACGTTGAGGGTAAGCACCAGCAGCACGGCCCCCATAAGCACCCCACCGGTGGAGACGATGAGGCGGCCGCGAACCGTGCGCTTGAAGAAGAAATCTCCCACCGCCCCGCCGACGAAATAGCCAGCGGCCAGCACCAGCACTGCCACGACCATCGTCACCAGCACGGCGTCCGAGGAATAGTTGCGCTCCGTCTCCAGGTAGCGAAAGAACCAGTAGGTGATGACGTTCCACGGAAAGACGCCAAAGAATCCCTGGATGAACAGCAGGATGAGGCTACGCTTGCGGAACAACCCCTTGGCGATCTGCCAGTCGAAGCGGTAGACGCCCATCTGTTCCAGATCGGCCAATTCCGGCTCACTCCCGCCGCGTGGCGCCTCGCGCACGCCGAAAAAGATGACGACGGCCAGTAACACGCCCAGCGAGCCGGTGATGTAGAACACGCCGCGCCAGCCCACGACCTCGCCCAGCAACAGGGCCAGGATCATTCCCAGCATATAGCCCAGGGGGGCGGTCAGTTGCAGCAACCCGTAGACTTTGCCCCGCACGCGCGGCCCGAAATAATCGGCGACCAAACTATAGAGGCCGGGGTAACTGGAATCGTCAACCCCGGTCGAGGCGCGCGTGACCAGAAAAGCCGAGTAGGAAGGAGCGAGGGCGTTAAGCCAGGTGGTAGAACCCCAAATGAACGAGGCCAGCGCCAGCAACTTGGCCCGCGCGTAGCGGTCGTAGAGGTAGCCCCACAGCGGGTAGAGAACCGCCCCGACGATTAGCGCGCCAGTGGATACGGCCCCCATCTGGGCCTCGTTGATGCCGAACGTCTCCATGATGGGAGTGGTGAGCGGCCCGATCAACAACTTGTCCGATTGGTGGAGCAGCATAAAGGCAAAGAACACGGCCACGACGAACCAGCGGTATTTGGACGGTCTCGATTTCATAGGCTCCTCCTTTGTCCGTGCATCTGCGTCCTAAAAGATTTAGGTGTGTTTCAAATGGGTTGGGTAAGACCTCCGAGGTCTAGGGTCTCTACTGAAATGAAACACACCCAAAAGATTTGAGTGTTCTCAACCGGGAACAGTCAGTGCGGCGCACCATTGCCGAACTGGGGTCATTCTATACCTGGGCCAGGGAAATGTCAAAACGACCGATCACAGTTCAGATCACAGCAGCCTGGCTACGACTTGGGCCAGCAGGCCGGCGATAGGAGGCACGACGAAGGTGACGACGTAACGGACGAGGGCCGGCCTGGGATCAATCAGGGCCATCTCAATGGGCAAGCGTGTCACCGACCAGAGCGCCCATGCCGAAACAAAGCCCACCACCGCGCCTATGCTGGCCCCGGCCTGGTAGAGAGTGGCCACGAGCGGAAAAGTGGCATACGGCGCGCCGGGCACCAGTCCACCAACGACGCAGCCAATGAAGACACCCTTGACCCCGGCCTCTTCGCCCAGCCAGCGGATGATCAGTTCTCGGGGGATCAGCACCTGCGCCAGTCCCGCTATGGCAAAGCCCAACAAAAGCAAGGGCAGGTTGCGCCACAGAGCATGCCCACCGGACTGTAAACCGGCGAGCGGCAGGTCTCGCCCCCGCCAGAAAGCGACGATCAGCAAGATGACCGCAACGGCAGCCAGGATCAGGGTCGTGGTGTCCATAGATTTATTCCTCGCGCGTCTCGAGTTCATCGAGGACTCGTCTCCCGTCAGATTCGGCGGTCAATTCGCAGCTTGCCACATTACGCTAGTATATTGAATTGCCCCCAAAAGTCAAAACCGCAAGCGCGGCGACTTTCATCACACCCTTGACACCCACCGGTAGCGTGCTATCATAGCATTGGTGCCCAAGTCGGCCAGGTGGCCGCGCCCTGCACGCAGGGTGAGGAAAGTCCGGGCTCCACAGGGCACGGTGCTGGGTAACACCCAGGTCGGGGGTGCATCAGCCAGATGCGTTACCTGACGGAAAAGGGCCACAGAAAAGCAGACCGCCTGGTTGGGTCACCAGCCAGGTAAGGGTGAAAAGGTGGTGTAAGAGACCACCGGCGTCCGTGGCGACACGGGCGGCCAGGCAACCCCCACCGGGAGCAAGGCCAAGCAGAGGCAGTGCCCGCTTCGGCAGGCGCAGGGCGGCCCGTCCCATCTGAGCCTCAGGTAGGCCGCTTGAGGCGGCGGGGAACCGCCGTCCCAGATAGATGGCCACCGCCCCAACCTTGGATTGAGCACAATCCTTGATTGGGGAGACAGAACCCGGCTTATCGGCCGGCTTGGGCGCACGTAGAGGGTACTCGACGGATCTGAAATCGGCTCTGGGACTTCGCGCGGTCAGATGTCGAGTTCCCAGGCAACCACAGATTGCACCCCGTTCCACAAAGCAGGGTCTCGCCTTCCCCCGATCCCCCGTCCTCGCCGCTCTTATGCAAATCCAATGGAATGCTATTGTTGTTCTAATGAAAAGACGGTACAATGTCAACGGTCACACCAGGAACAATAGGAGTAAGGATTGTGGATCTGAACAAATTCACACAAAAGGCACAGGAAGCAACTATCGCCGCCCAATCGTTGGCCAGCGAGTACAGCCATGGCCAGATCGAGCCGGAGCACTTGTTGCTGGCGCTCCTGCGCCAATCAGAGGGCATCGTGCCCCAGATCGTGCGAAAGCTAGAAGCCGACCCCGGCCAAATGGTACAGGGGTTGGAGGGAGAGTTGCAGCGCAAGCACAAGGTCTACGGAGCGACGGCGCAGGTCGGGCTCTCACGCGAGCTTTCGCGGACGCTGGAGGAAGCGCAAAAGATCGCCAAACGTATGCACGATGACTATGTCAGCACCGAGCACTTGCTACTGGCGCTCGTCGGTTCCCATGGCGGAGAGGCGGCTCGCTTCCTGGCGGCTCACGGCATCACCGAGGACGCTGTCCTGCGGGCGCTGACCGGTATTCGCGGCAGCCAGCGGGTCACCAGTCAGCAACCAGAGTCCACCTACCAGGCGCTGGAAAAGTACGGGCGCGATCTGACCCAACTGGCCCGGCAAGGCAAACTTGATCCGGTCATCGGGCGAGATGACGAGATCCGGCGCGTGATGCGCATCCTCAGCCGCCGCACCAAGAACAACCCCGTCATGGTAGGCGACGCCGGCGTGGGCAAAACCGCCATCGCCGAGGGGCTGGCCCAGCGCATCGTGCGCGGGGACGTTCCGGAAGGGTTGAAGAACAAAAGTATAGTCGCACTCGACCTGGGCGCGCTGATCGCCGGGGCCAAGTTCCGCGGCGAGTTCGAGGAGCGACTCAAGGCGGTGCTCAAGGAAGTGACCGACGCCGCCGGTGAGGTCATCCTGTTCATTGACGAGTTGCACACCGTCGTAGGAGCGGGCGCAGCCGAGGGGGCGATGGACGCCAGCAATATGCTCAAGCCGATGCTGGCCCGGGGCGAGCTGCACGCCATCGGCGCTACGACGCTGGATGAATATCGCAAGTACATCGAAAAAGATGCCGCGCTGGAGCGGCGTTTCCAGCCGGTCTACGTGGACGAGCCGTCGGTGGAAGATACCATCAGCATCCTGCGTGGCCTCAAAGAGCGGTATGAGGTACATCACGGTGTGCGCATCCAGGATGGGGCCGTCATCGCGGCAGCCACGCTCAGCCAGCGCTACATTGCCGACCGTCACCTGCCGGATAAGGCAATTGACCTGATTGACGAGGCGGCAAGTCACTTGCGGATGGAGATTGATTCCAAGCCGGCCGAGTTGGACGAGGTGGACCGGCGCATTATGCAACTAGAGATCGAGCGAGAGGCGCTCAAGAAAGAAAAAGACAGAGCCAGCAAGGAGCGATTGAAAAAGCTGGAGCAGGAACTGGCCGACTTGCAGGAGCAGAGCGGGGCGTTGCGCAGCCGCTGGGAGCAGGAGAAGGCTGCCATCCAGGCCATCCGCGACACGAAGGAACGCATCGAACAAGTGCGTCACCAAATCGAGGAGGCGCAGCGAGCGCAGGATTATACCAAAGCCTCTGAGCTGCAATATAGCACCCTCGTCGAGTTGGAAAAGCGACAGCAGGAGCAAGAGAAACGGCTGCGCCAGTTGCAGGGGGAACGACCTTTGCTCAAAGAGGAGGTCTCCTCCGAGGACGTGGCCGAGGTGGTGGCGGAATGGACCGGCATCCCCGTCTCCAAGCTACTGGAAGGGGAAATGGACAAGCTGCTGCGCATGGAGGAGGCGCTGCATCAGCGCGTAATCGGGCAGGACGAGGCCGTGGCCGCTGTCTCCAACGCTGTCCGGCGGGCGCGGGCGGGCTTGCAAGCCCCCGATCGGCCCATCGGCGCTTTCATCTTCCTGGGGCCGACCGGCGTGGGCAAGACTGAACTGGCGCGCGCGCTGGCCGAATTTCTCTTCGATACCGAGGAAGCAATGGTGCGCATTGATATGAGCGAGTACCAGGAGCGGCACACCGTCTCCCGGCTCATCGGCGCGCCGCCCGGCTACGTGGGGTACGACGAGGGCGGCCAACTGACGGAAGCAGTCCGCCGCCGGCCCTACAGCGTGGTGCTGTTCGACGAGATCGAAAAGGCCCACACCGAGGTCTTTAACACGTTGCTCCAACTGCTCGACGAGGGGCGCCTGACCGATGGTCATGGGCGCACGGTGAACTTTACCAACACCATCGTCATCATGACCAGCAACACCGGCAGCCGCTGGATCAAGGAACTGGGCGCGGAGGCGGCGCGGGAGAAAGTGATGGAGGAACTGGACCGTACCTTCCGGCCCGAGTTCCTGAACCGGGTTGACGAGATCATTCTCTTTCATAGCCTGACAAAGGATGACCTGCTGGAAATAGTGGACATTCAAATGCGCCACCTGCGCGACTTGCTGGCCGAGCGCAACATTGAGTTGGAGTTGACCGGCGTGTCCCGACGCCATCTGGCCGACGTGGGCTACGACCCCGTCTATGGAGCGCGGCCGCTCAAGCGGGTAATCCAGCGGGAGGTACAGGATCCACTGGCGCTGGCGCTCCTACGCGGCGAGTTCACCGATGGGGACGAGGTGCTGGTAGACGTGCGTGATGGGCGGCTGGCGTTCGAGAAAGCGTGATGGACGCGCCCAGTTAGCTCTCGGTACAAAACGCTCAGAGCCCCCGTCCCGGGGGGCGGCTTGTGCAAGAGATAGCCACTCGTCTGCGCGATTTTCGCACCCAACCCGCCCCCGGGACAGGGCTACGAGCACTGGCGAGCGAATGGAGCCCACTCTGCGTCAATCTGACATTGTCGAGCTGCTCAGTCTGAATTGCCAAATCCAGGCCAGGGGCTATAATTCCCAACACATCCTCGAATTATGCACCACCGTAAACAGGGGTGCTAGGTGGCTCTCTGCACCGGTAAGAGGCAATCCAGCATCGGCCCTTCAGATGATGCAAGTGACTATGCCAAGCCAAAAGCGCCTGGTGATTGCCCACATCTCACCACAGAGACACAGAGAAAACACAAAAATGTCCTATCTCGGTGTCCTCCGCGCCCCTGTGGTGAAAAAACGATCACCTCGAACAGACATCTGCATACTTGTGAGTAATCACCAAAAAAGCGCCACTTGACACCTCCTCATCCCTGCGTTATCATACCTCCAATGTTCGAGCAACTCGATCTCTTTGGCGGCTCGACCCGCTCCGAGCCCTACACCGTCAGCCAACTCACCGGCCAGATAAGCCGCCTCATTGAGGACGATCCCACACTGAGCGACCTGTGGATCGAAGGGGAGGTCTCCAACTTTAGCCGCGCCTCCTCTGGTCACTGCTACTTTACCCTCAAGGACGCCGGCTCCCAGGTCGGTTGTGTGATGTGGCGCAGCGCCGCCAGCCGGCAGGATTATCTGCCCGCAGGCGGCGACCTGGTGCTGGCCCACGGGCGGGTGGGCGTCTACGAGGCCGGCGGGCGCTATCAACTCTACGTGGACAGAATCCGGCCGGCCGGTGTGGGCAACCTCTACCTCGAGTTCGAGCAGCTCAAGGCGCGTTTGGAGGCCGAGGGGCTGTTCGCCCCAGAGCGCAAGCGGCCGCTGCCCCCCTTGCCCCATTGCATCGGCGTCGTCACCTCTCCCGCCGCCGCCGCGCTGCGCGACATTCTCAACGTGCTCGGCCGCCGCTACCCGCTGGCTGAGGTGTTGCTCGCGCCCACGCCGGTGCAGGGAGACACGGCCCCACCGCAGATCGTGGCCGCACTGGAGGCTCTGAACGAATGGGGCGACGTGGACGTCATCATCGTCGCTCGTGGCGGCGGCAGCCTGGAGGATCTGTGGGCCTTTAACGACGAGCGAGTGGCCCGCGCCATCGCCGCTTCCCGCACCTCCGTCATCTGCGGCGTAGGGCACGAGACCGACTTTAGCCTGGCCGACTTTGCCGCCGACGTGCGCGCCCCTACCCCCTCCGCCGCCGCCGAACTGGTCGCCCCCGACCAGGCGGAACTGTGTGCCCACGTAGCGAAGCTGACAGGAGCGCTGGCGACGATGACGCAAGGGATCGTCGAGGAGCGGCGCTGGGGGCTGGCCGAGATGATGCGGGCACTGAGGCACCTCTCCCCCGCTGCCCAACTGGCCCAGGCCCGCCAGCGCGTGGACGACCTGCTAGGTCGCGCCGAAGCGGCTGTACGCTACAGTCTGACCTTGCGCTGCGAACGGCTGAACGGGGTGATGGGACAACTGGCGGGAGTCAGCCCACTGGGGACGTTGGAGCGCGGGTATGCCATCGTGCGTCACCGGGAGGCAGGAGACGTCGTGCGCTCGGTGGAACGGGTCGCGCCGGGAGATGCGCTCACCGTCCGCGTCGCCGACGGGGAGTTCGAGGCTGAAGCAAAGTGAAGGCCAAATGTGGCCGGCGCGTCTCTGTGGTCGGCACGAGCGGCTCGGGCAAGACAACCACGGCCAGCCAGATCGCGCGGCGGCTGGGAATTCCCCACGTGGAGTTGGACGCGCTTCACTGGGAGGCTGATTGGACCCCGGCGACCCTCGACGTCTTCCGCGAGCGCGTCGTGCAGGCATTGAGCGGCGACGCCTGGGCCGTTGACGGCAACTATAGTAAGGTGCGCGACATCGTCTGGGGTCGGGCCGACACGGTCGTATGGCTGGACTATGGGCTGCCAGTGATCATGTGGCGACTGCTGTGGCGCACCTGGCGGCGCAGCCTGACGCGGGAGGAGCTTTGGAGTGGGAACCGCGAGTCGTTGTATAGGGCGCTCCTCAGTCGTGAATCCATTCTGCTGTGGGCGCTCCAGACCTACTGGAGAAGGAAAAAGGAGTATCCCGCCCTGTTGAGTCAATCTGAAAACAAACATCTCGCAGTTGTACGCTTGCGCTCGCCGCGAGCCGCGCGGGATTGGCTATCTAACCTCTAGAATCCAAAGGAGATCACTATGTCTGAAACCACCGTCAAATCCGTCTACTTTGAAGAAACCGGCCGGCAGAACAGCGCCCGCACACTGGAAATTGCCAAACAGCGGGCCGAGGAACTGGGCATTCGCACCGTACTGGTCGCCAGCACGCTGGGAGAGACCGGCGCCCAGGCGGCCCGGCAGTTCCAGGGATACGACGTCGTCGTCGTGACTCACTCCGCTGGCTTCCGAGGCCCCAATACCCAGGAATTGACGGAGGAGAATCGTGCCGCCATTGAGACCGCCGGGGCCAGGATACTCACCTGTCAGCACGCCCTGGGCGGCATTGGACGGGCCGTGCGCAAAAAGTGGGGCACTTATCAGGTGGACGAGATCATAGCGCAGACGCTGCGCATCTTTGGCGAGGGGATGAAGGTCGTGGTCGAGATCGCGCTGATGGCCGCCGACGCCGGGCTGGCGCGGGTGGGAGAACCCTGTATCGCCATCGCTGGCACTGGCCGAGGGGCCGATACCGCCGTTGTCCTCGTTCCGGCCCACGTGCAGCAGTTCTTTGACCTGCGCGTGATGGAGGTATTGGCCAAGCCCCGGCTGGCCTAAAGCTCGAATGGCTGCAGACCGACGCTGACCTGCAAAGCCTTGTCTATCTGTTCCATCAAGCCGTTGGGCAAGCGCCCCATCAATTGACGCAGCCGTGACTTGTCCACCGTGTAGATACGTCCGAGGTTCACTACCGACTCACGAGGAAGCCCGTTATCGGCGGGCGAGACCTGCACGCCAACCGGCAGACGCGCGGCCTTGAGATCGCTGGTAATGGCCACGACGATGGTCAGCCGGCTCGCCTGGTTGCCCACATTGTTCTGAATAATCAGCGCCGGATGAGGCCCGCGCATCTCGCCCCCTTTCGCGGGGCTAAAGTCGAGGTAGCAGAGGGCGAGGCAGACTAATGCCGATCTTTACCACACCCATTTCCACACCTCCTTCATGCTAGGTTATACCCTGGTATGAACACGGTGTCAATGAACGAGGAGAACAGAATGAAAGAGATCGAAAACCTGACTTTTGAACAGGCCTTTGCTGAACTAGAAGAAACCATCCACAAGCTGGAGGCGGGCGGGCTGACGCTGGAGGAGAGTCTGGAGCTTTTCGAACGCGGGCAAGCGTTGTCCGCGCACTGCAACGCCCAACTGGACCAGGCCGAGCTCAAGGTCCAAGAACTGTCGCCACAGGGCGTTGTTCCTTTCGAACCTGGGGAGTAGCCGGCGGTGTTGTTCACCATCCTACTGGCGGCCGGCGTCGTCGTTCTGTTGCTGCTGATCGTTTTGGGGCTGATCGTCATCGCCGTGGGCGATCGGGAGGCGCGCCGGGACGTCGTCTTGATGACCGCGATAGGCGGCTTATTGCTGCTGCTCTTGCTGTGCTGCGTCGGGGTTACCGCTGGACTGGCCTGGGTTTTCTTCGGGACGACCGTTGTGTCCCCACCATCCCCGACCCGTCCCGCGCCGCTTCCGTTGACCCTGCCTGCCACGGTCAGCCTCATCCCGGAGAACGCGACGATCGCACGAGGAGAATCAATATCCGTCACTATTCGTCTCACGAACGCGACCGATCTCTACGGCGTCGAGGTTCACCTGACCCACGGTGACGGCCTGAACGCAAGGGGTCTCGTCCCAGGAACGTGCGCCGACGCCTTTATTGCCCAGGCGCGGGTCGCCGATGAACGGATTGACTTTGCCGCTGCGCGGATGCCGCCGCAAATTTCATTCACCGGCGACTGCGACGTGGCCTCCTTCACTCTCACGGGCGAGGTGACGGGCACCCACGCCATCGCGTTCGATAGCGTCCTTCTGGCCGATGGAAACGGCAACCCGTTACCCGTGACCACTGAAGATGGCGTTGTTACTGTGATGACGCCTGCCCCTTAGCCTGTTTTCCGCACTTTATGATAGCAAGTGTTCGTAGTAAGCGTGGATGCAGACATCCGTCCGGAACGAAGTAGAGTGCCATCGAACGCCACTCCGCTACGCGCGGATACACGGTATCCGTCCGTGGCTTACTACGAACCCCGCCCACACGAGAAATCTCAAAGTGCGAAATATAGGCTTAGCCCGTTCGGCGCCGCGCCAGATTCGCAATTGCTCGCAGTTCCTCCATGCGCAGCGACAGTGCTGCGGCAACGTAGACGACTGCGCCCACCACGACGCCCCCGCCTCCCACTGCCAGCGACCCCACGCCCGGCAGCGCGACCCGCCATCCGACGAGCGCCGCTCCCATCACCAGCGACGCTAACCCGCTCCTGGCAAAGGCGATGAGCATCCGCCGCCCCTCCAAGCCATCCAGTCTCCGCCGGATCAGCGCCAGCAGTGCCAGCAGCTCCAGCAGGGTGGCGATCGAGTTAGCCAGTGCCAGCCCCGCGTGGGGCGGCAGGCCCGCCGACCGGAACACTCGCGGCAGCGTCAGGCTCAGCGCCACGTTGAGGCCCATCGCCAGACCGCCTACCCAGACTGGCGTGAGTGTATCGTGCAGCGCGTAAAAGGCGCGTGCAATGATCTCCAGTCCGGCGTGCCCTATCAGTCCCAGCGCGTAAAAGGCCAGCGCCCACGCCACCGCCTCCGTCGAGGACGATTCGAACGCCCCTCGCTCAAAGAGTAACCCCACCAGCGGTTGGCCTAACACCAGCAGTCCAACCGTGGCCGGCAGACAGAGCGAAAAGATCGCCCGCAAGGTCGCGGACAGAGTATAGCGCATTTCGTCCCGCTCGCCGCGAGCTGCCTGGGCGGCAAAGGTGGGAAAGGCGGCCGTGCCCACCGCCTGGGCAAAGACCCCCTGCGGCAGCAGCATCAGCAGCCAGGCATAGTTGATGGCCGAGACCGCCCCCTCTCCCAATCCCGAGGCCAGGCTGTTGTTGACGACAAAGTTGAGTTGGGTGATGGCAGTACCCAGCACGCGGGGAGCCATCAGCCGCCCCACCTCACGCACGCTAGGGTCATCCAGCCCCAGCGTGGGAACGTAACGCGCGCCGTAGCGCAACAATCCCGGCGTCTGTACCAACAAATGCAGCGCCGCGCCCGCAACCACGCCGACCGCTATTCCCCGCACGCCCAGGCGCGGGCCCAGTAGCAGGGCCCCACCGATGATCGAGAGATTGTAGAGCGACGGAGCCAGCGCCGGTAGGAGGAAATGCTGGTGGGCGTTCAACGCTCCCATCACGATGCCGCTCACGCCAAAGATGACGGGAGAGACCAACATCAGGCGCAGGAGACTGACCGTGAGCGTTTGCTGAGTTGGAGCAAAGCCAGGGGCAATGATCGTCCGTACCAGCATTGGCGCCAGGAGCGCCAGCAGCCCCGCCACGACGGTCAATGCGATCAGCGCCAGGTTGGCGACGGCCGACGCCATCCACCAGGCTGCGGCGCGATCTTTGCGCGCCAGATGAACGGCAAAGGTGGGAATAAAGGCCGATCCCAGCGCCCCGCCGGTGATCACCAGGAACACTGTCTCCGAGATGCGAGCCGCGACCAGGTAGGCGTCCAGATCACCGCTGGTGCCGAACAGAGCGCCGATGACCATCTGGCGCACCAGCCCCAACGCGCGACTCACGACGAAGAGGGCCATCACCAGTGTCGCGGCTCGCCCTATCTCATCGAGGCTCGTCTTTAGGGCCTGTTCCTTGCTCCTGCCCATTCGAGCTCGTGACTCCCTAAATCCCCCTCACTCCCAATTTACGCAGCACTTTTGCGGGAGTAACGCGGCGGGCGCGCCCCCATTGACTGCGCGTCCAACGCTTAAAGCTGTTGAGCGGCTTGCGACGCTGACTCTCGGTCATGGCCCACTTGAGGAACTCGTAATCCTGCCTCTTGATCTTGGGCTCAGTGGGGTTGCGACGGTAGGAATCATAATCGGTGATGCGGCTCAGACCGCGCTCGACCACGTAATCGTACAGGTCTGTGCCAGGGTGAGGGGTGAAAAAGGCCGGACTGTAGTAATCGGGATCAATTTCCTTCATCAACCGCACCGTGTCCATCACCTCTTCCTTGGTCTCGGTGGGCAGCCCCATCATATAGTTAGCCCAAATAGATATGCCATACTTGCGGCAGATGCGGGCAGCCTGGCGATTCTGCTCCACCGTCGTACCCTTGCGGATGAACTTGAGGACGCGGTCGTTGCCGCTCTCAAAACCGATGAAATAGCCGCGCAGCCCTGCCTCGGCCATACGGGCCACCATATCCTCGTGTTTGACCAAGATGTCGGCGCGGGTCTGGCAGAAGAAGGACTGGGTAAAGCCTCGCGCCCGGTACTCGTTGGTGAATTCGATCACCCACTCCCGGTCCTCGGTCAGGCAATCGTCGTGGAACATGAAGGATGCAAAGTGGTATTGCTCCCGCAGCATCTCCAACTCGGCGATGACGTTGGGAACAGAGCGGCGGCGGGTGCGCTTGCCGAACAGGTAATCCTCTCCCGGCTTGCAAAAGGCACAGTTGTACAAACAGCCCCGCCCGGCGATGATAGTCACAAAAGGGGGCGGCAGTTCCCGGACGAAGGGCACCTCGGGCGAATCGATGTCGTAGCCCCACTTGCGCCACTCGTCGAGGAACAAGCTCCGGTCGGCAAAGGGAAGCGCGTCCAGATCGGGCGTCTCGCCGCGCAGCACACGGTTGGGCGGCGGGTCGCCACCCTCAATCAGCCGCAGTAACTTGGGAAACGTCGCCTCTCCCTCTCCGGTCACCAGGTAATCCACGTGGGGGATACGCAAGGAATCCTCCAGCGCGATGGTGACGTGGGGGCCGCCGATGACGGTGACAACCTCGGGGTCGAGCTCCTTGACGATGGCTAGCGCCTGGCGGGCCGGGTTATAGTCCACGCTCATCATCGTCACGCCGACGACGTCAGGATCTCGCTCCGCCAGTAGCTCGCGAAAGTGGTCCCAGCCCGAAAGGGCGCGCAGGTCAATCAGGTCCACCTCGAACCCCTCAGACTTGGCAGCAGCACTCAAGGAGGCCAGGCCATGGGAGATCCAGCCGGCGTCCATCCCCTGCTTGAGGGAGTTAAAGCCCCGGCCAGCGACACCGGCGAAAACGAACGTCGTCTTGATGGACATACGATTCTCCAATAGGAACACGAATAAAAAGCTGCGCCCAAAACCGACAAGTTATCTCCCGTTCGCCCAGGGTCTTCCAAGAAGACCGTCTGACCAAGGCGAACGCCCAAGCGGCGGGCTTTCCTCAATTTCCAAAGTGGGAATTGCTTCGTCGCGCTGCTCCTCGCAATGACGAAAAAAGGCGCGACCATTCTAGTACGATACCCCTATTTGTCAAATCACCGTCGTTATAGCTACGCCACAACACAATATGCATGGGTGTGTATCTGAAATTGTGCATAGCTTGAGTTGACAAAAGGCAGCAATCCGTGCAAAGTATGCTTGTAACCCACATCCATACTAGCAAGGAGGCTGCCCAATGGAAGTTTCGCACAAG
>Ga0180431_10000812_pt1 | contig 44416 bp, 42 predicted proteins | sample SS_ome_11_FD_132459 | JGI IMG/M metagenome (GOLD analysis project Ga0180431, IMG submission 132459) | Hypersaline lake sediment archaeal communities from the Salton Sea, California, USA - SS_1_MS_1 metaG | ecosystem: Environmental > Aquatic > Non-marine Saline and Alkaline > Hypersaline >... | reverse complement strand
GCACATGCCGTGACGTCGCTTCCGTCTGGCGGCGCGATGCTCGGCGGCGCCTTCACCGCCTACCGGGGCATCTCGCAGACCGGGATCGCGGAGATCCGACCGGACGGCACGCTGGAGACGGGTTGGTCCGGATACGTGGCTGGACCTGCCCCCGAGGTGAATGCCGTCGTGCGCCGATCCGACGGCGCGGTGATCGCGGGGGGCGCATTCACCCTGGCCCGGACGACTGCGCGCGGCCGAATCGCGCTGTTCGACGCGGCGGGGACCGTCAATCCGTCATATGCATCCGGGGCCGGGTTCAACGGCACGGTGGAGGCCCTCGCGCTCCAGCCCGACGGCAAGGTGGTGGTGGGCGGGGAGTTCACGGCGTACAACGGCACGAGTCGCCCCCGTATCGCCCGCCTGAACGCCGACGGCACCCTCGACACCGGCTTCGCGCCCGGCGCGGGGTTCAACGGCACGGTGGGGGCCCTCGCGCTCCAGCCCGACGGCAAGGTGCTGGTGGGCGGGGAGTTCACCGCGTACGGCGGCACGAGCCGCCCCCGCATCGCCCGCCTGAACGCCGACGGCACCCTCGATACCGGCTTCGCGCCCGGCGGCGGCTTCGACGCCCCGGTGAACGCCGTGGGCGTGCAGGGCGATGGGAACGTGCTGGCGGCTGGCGCCTTCACCCTGCTTGCCGGGGCCGCCACCCCGCGGGTGGCCCGGCTTCTGGGGTCCGCTACGGCGCAGCCCACGCCTGCTCCGGCCCCGGGCCCTGCCCCGGGCCCTGCCCCGGGCCCTGCCCCGGGCGCGGCCCCGGTGCCCACGGTGGGCCGTTCCGGCGTGGCCCGCGTGGTGCGGGGCACCGTCACCATCCGCGTGCCCGGCAGCGCGGACTTCGCACCCCTGACCGCCGGGGTGCTCGAGTCGCTGCCCGTGGGGTCGCAGGTGGACACCCGCCGCGGCGTGGTGTCGATCCGCATCCGCGAGGGCGGGCGGGCAGGCCCCACCCGCAACGTCGTCGTATCGAGGGGTGTATTCACCTTCCAGCAGAACTTCCGCCGCGGCAAGCCGACCCTCACCGACATCCGCCTGTCGCAGCCGCTGGCGTGCAGCGCGCGCAGGCGCGAGACGGCGCTCCAGCGCACCCGGTCGCGCACCGTGCGGGTGTCGGTGAGGAAGTCGAAGCAGCGCCGCAAGCGCGGCGTGGTGCGCACGCGCTCCCGGTACGTCACCGGGACGGCGCGCGGCACGTCGTGGAGCGCCAGTGACACCTGCGGCTACAGCCGCGTGAAGGTGTTCCGCGGGACGGTTGCCGCGCGCAACGCCCTCACGCGCCGCACCGTGGTGCTGCGCGCCCCGCGCGTCTACGTCGCCCGCCCGCGATGAGCCGCTGGATCGTCACCGTGCTCGCCCTGCTGGTGGCACCGGTGACCGGCCTGGTGCTGTGGGGCAGCGGCGCCGTGCAGCGCGTGGAGATCGAGAGCGAGCACTGGCGCTTCCAGGTGCGCGGCGACGATCCCGGCGCGGTGCCCGACGTCGCCCTGGCCATGTTCGACGAGGCCACGCTGGAGGAGCTGGAGCAGCAGTGGCCGCCGCCGCGGTCCACCCACGCGCGCGTGATCGATGCGCTGTCCGCGGCGGGCGCACGGGTGATCGCGTACGACGTCGCCTTCACCGAGCCGTCGTCGCGCGGGGCGGCTGACGACCGGGCGCTGTCCGGGGCGGCCCGCCGCGCGGGCAACGTGGTGTTCGCGGCCACCAAGGCCGCTCCCGATGGCGGCACCGAGACCCTGGCGTGGCTTCCCGGCGGCCGCGACCATCTCGCGCGCATCGGTGCCACGGCCGGGTACACGGGGTTTGAGGTGAACCGTGACTGGCCGGTGTCGAGCATCCCGGGTGAGTGGAGCGGGCTGGATGCCTTCGCGGTGGCCGCCGCCGAGAGGGCCGGGTCCGCCGTGCCGGCGTCCACGTTCGCCGATGGCGACGCGAAGATCCGCTTCGCGGGCCGTGCGGGCACGGTGCGCACCATCCCGGTGGCCGACCTGCTCGCGGGGCGCGTGCCCGCCGGCGCGCTCCGGGGCAAGGTGGTGGTCGTGGGCACCGACCTCACCACCCCGAGCGACCGCCTGGCCACCACCGCGCCCGGCGGCGACACGCTCCCCGGCGCGGAGATCCACGCCCAGGCAATCCAGAACGCGCTCGATGGAGCCTTCATGCGGCGCACCGGGGCGCCGCTCGACGTGCTGATCATCCTGGTGATGGGGCTCGTGGTGCCCGTGACCGGGCTGGCCCTGCGCCGCCAGCTCTGGGCGGCCGTCGCCGCGGCGGCGGCGCTGGTGCTGTTCCTGGTGGGCGCCCAGGCCGCGTTCGCCGCCGGGGTCATCGTGCCGGTCATCGCGCCGCTCATCGCCCTGGTCATCAGCATCGCGGCGTGGCTGGTGGTGGCGTACCTGCGCGCCGATGCCGAGCGGCACGAGCTGCGTCGCCGCTTCGCCGCGGCCGACGAGGCCGTCGTGGCCCAGGTGCTGGAGGGCACCCAGGTGGGCGGCGAGGCGGCGGCCGAGGTGATTGCGCCCGGATACCGCCTGACCGGCATGCTGGGCCGTGGCAGCGCCGGGGTGGTGTACCGGGGCGAGGAGCTCCGCACCGGCCGGGCCGCCGCCGTGAAGGTGCTGGCCCCGGAGGTGGCGCACGACCCGGGCTTCCGCGAGCGCTTCCGGCGCGAGGCCCGCGTGGCGGCGCAGCTGGAGCACCCCAACGTGCTGCCGGTGTTCGACGCCGGTGACGACGATGACGTGCTGTTCATGGCCATGCGCCTGGTCGACGGTCCGGATCTCGGCACGCGCCTTCGCGACGGCGGGCCGCTGCCCCCGGCCGAGGCGCTGCGGATCACCGACGCGGTGGCGTCCGCCCTGGACGCCGCCCATGCCCGTGGGCTGGTGCACCGCGACGTCAAGCCCGCCAACGTGCTGGTGGACCAGGCGGCGGGCGGGCACGTGTACCTGACCGACTTCGGCATCGCGCGGAGTGAGCAGGAGGGGACGATCTCGAGCCATGGCGACGTGCTGGGAACCGCCGGCTACGCCGCCCCCGAGCAGATCATGGGAGAGCCCGCCGGGCCCCCTGCCGACGTCTACGGCCTCGCCGCGCTGCTCTTCGCCATGCTCGCGGGTCGCGCGCCGTACGCGCGGGATTCCGCCGGGGCGTCGCTGGCAGCGGCCCTGTCGGAGCCGCCGCCGCCGGTGCCCGGACACCCCGGGCTGGACGCCGTAATGGCCAGCGCGCTGTCGCGCGACCCCGCGGCTCGCCCCGCCTCGGCTGCCGAGCTTGCTCGGCGCGCCCGTGCCGCGATGGGCGGCTAGGGTGCGGAGGGAGGCGACCTGCACGTGGCCGAGCCCCGACATCCCAAGGCCGAGAGCGTGGCCGAGTCGAAGGCGGTGATCGCCGCCGAGCGCTCGGGCGCGCCCTTCCTGTTCCTGCGCGACGCCGACGACCGGTTCGTGGTGGTGTCGCTGGGCGATCGCCAGCGCGTGACCGTGGGCCGCAACGCCGACAATGACCTGGCGCTGCCGCTGGACGGGCGGGTGTCGGGCGTGCACGCGGTCCTCGAGTTGCTGGGCGGGGCCTGGGCCGTGGAGGACGACGGCCTGTCGCGCAACGGGACGTTCGTCAACGGCATCCGGGTGGCCGGGCGGCACCGGCTGCGCGATCGCGATTGGCTGCGCGCGGGGGACACCGTGATCGTGTTCCGCGACCCGGCCGAGGGAGGTGACCCGGGGACCCTCGTGGCCACGGAGCACGCCGCGCCCCAGGTGACCCCCGCGCAGAAGCGCGTGCTGGTGGCGCTCTGCGGGCCGCAAGTGCGCGAGCGTCGCGCCACGCCCGCCACCAACCAGGAGATCGCCGACGAGTGCTTCCTGAGCATGGATGGTGTGAAGAGCCACCTGAAGGAGCTCTACAGCCGGTTCGGCATGGATGACGTGCCGCAGGGGGAGAAGCGTGGAGAGCTCGCGCGCAGGGCGCTGGAGACCGGGGCGGTGAGCGAGCGCGAGGTCGGCGAAACCGGGGGATAACCCCCCCATGTGCAGGTGCTTCGGTGCCTTCCGGGGTAGGCGCAGCCGCCGCGGGTGGCTAGTGTGGCCGCGGTGACTGCCCGCCGACCCCTCGTCCGGTTTGCCGCGCTGCTGGCCGCCCTCGCAGGGCTGCTGGGCCTCGCCACCGCGGCAGCGGCGGCGGAGCGCAACTTCACGCTGCGCTACAGCACCAACGTGAACGGCCAGATCACCATGGCCGCCAACGTGATGATGCAATGCCCCACCGACACGGTGGACCCGCTCATGAACTCGGGGTGCCTCGCGGCGCGGGACGGCACGGGGTCGCGCAACAACAACTCGTTCGACATGCGCTGGCTGGACGTCGACTCCGATCCGTCCACCTTCACGTCGTCGTCCGCGCAACTGGCGATGCCGGCCGGCAGCCGGGTGCTGTTCGCCGGCCTCTACTGGACGGGCCTCAACAAGAAGGGCGAGGCCATCAGCGGCGCCAATGGGTTCAAGGCCGTGCCGCAGAATCCGCCCAACGCCGCGGCCATCGGCACCGTCAAGATCAAGGCGCCGGGCGACGCCGCGTACTCCACGGTCACCGCCCTCGGCGACGACGTGAACACGGCGGCCATCGCGGTGGGGGGCGGCTACGGCGCCTTCGCCGACGTGACCACCCTGGTGAAGAGCGCGGGGGCGGGCACCTACACCGTGGCCGACGTGCAGACCGGCACCGGGGGCAATGCGTACGCCGGGTGGTCGCTGGTGGTGGCCTACTCCAACCCGGCGGAGCCGCTGCGCAACCTCTCGGTGTTCGATGGCCTGCGCGTGGTGAGCGGCACCCAGCAGCTGGACATCCCGCTCAGCGGCTTCAAGACGCCCACCACCGGGGCGGTCAACACCACGGTGGGAGTGGTGGCGGCAGAGGGCGATGCAGGGGCCACCGGCGACTACCTCACGGTGAACGACAACCGCCTCACCGACGCCGTCCACCCGTCCAACAACACCGAGAACAGCACCATCGCCAACCGTGGCGCCTACGTGACCACCAAGACCCCCGACTGGCGCAACAACCTCGGGTACGACTCCAGCCTGTTCTCGGCGGATGGGTTCCTCGGCAACGGCGATACCAGCGCCATCTTCCGTGCCAAGACCAACGGCGACACCTATGCCCCGCAGGCCATCACGTTCGCCACTGAGCTGTTCTCGCCGGACGTGACGCTGACCAAGACCTCCACGGGCGGCTCCAAGCCCGGCGATACGGTCACCTACACCGTCACCGCCACCAACAGCGGGTCGGCCAACGCCACCGACGTGCAACTGACCGACGTCATCCCGCCCGGCATCACCTACCTATCGGGCCCCACCGACACCACCACCGTGAAGAAGGCCACGGCCTCCACCGCGGACAACCTGATCGTGAACCTGGGCACCGGTGCCACGGCGACGGCCGGCGGGATCATGCCGCCGTCACCCGCCGCGGAGGCCACGCAGACGTTCCAGTTCACGGGGAGAATCCGCGCGGACGAGCCCCTGGATGACGTCATCACCAACACGGCCACCCTGGACTTCGTGTCGCCCGACCGGGGGCTGCCCATCTCGGTGGGCGCCGAGGACTCCAACACCGAGGCCTAACCGGAACCGGGCATCACCAAGTCCGTGGCATCGTCGTCGGGCAATCGCTACACGTTCGACATGGTGGTGACCAACGAGGGCACCGTCACCACCTCCAGCAATGTCACGGTCAACGACACTCTGGCCGCGGGTGCCACGCTCGTGGGTACCCCCAGCGGAACCGGGTGGACGTGCAGCACCACCGGCACCCCCGCCACCTCGTTCAGCTGCCAGCGCACGAACGCGGGCGACATCCTGGCGCCCGGGGCGTCGTTTCCGGTCATCACCGCGGTGATGGACTTCACCGCGGGATCGGACGTGCAGAACACCGCCACGCTGGCGGATGGCAGCGGCGGTGAGCCGAACGACGCGAGCAGCCCGGCGCGGCTGAACAACTCGTCCACCGCAACCGCGGGGCAGTCGCCGCTTGCCGCTCTGGCGGTGAACAAGGCAGCCCTCAGTGGCACCATCAGCTTCGGCACCCTCGGTGGCTTCCGCATCGAGGTACGCAACACGGGGCCGTCGGCGGCAACCAACGCCACGCTGGTCGACACCCTGCCGGCGGGGCTCGACTACGCGTCGTACACGTCCACGCAGGGCAGCTGCTCGGTGGCCCCGGGGTCGGGTGGTACCACCGTGGTGTCGTGCGCGCTCGGCACCATCGCGGCGAATGCCGCTGCCACGGTCATCATCCGCGCGCGCCCCGACATCTCGCTGGTGGGCGCCACGCCCACCACGGTCACCAACACCGCCACGGCATCGTCGGACGTCACTCCATCGCCGGTCACCGATACCGCCACGCTCACCATCCGGCCCGGGGCGGACCTGTCGATCGCGAAATCCGTGAGCTCGCCCTCCGTGGCCGAGGGCGGGTCGGTCACCTACACGATCACCGCCACCAACAGCGGTCCGGCTGCGGCGTCGAACATGCGGGTGGTGGATCGCCTGCCAGCGGCCGTGAATGAGCAAAGCGTGGTCTTCACGCAGGTGGACGGCGCCACGTGCACCACTCCCGGCGCCGGCGTGACCACCCTCATCTGCTCCTGGGCCAGCGTGCCCAGCGGTGCCTCGCGCACCATCACCATCACGGCGCCCATCCGCGCAGCGGCGGACTTCGTCGCTGACCCCGCGAAGCGCCAGGCCGTGAACCTGGCCAACGTCTTCTCGTCCACCACCGACCCCGATGCCTCGGACAACGCCGACCTGGCCACCACCATCGTCACGCAGGCCGCGGACCTGCAGGTGAATGCCTCGGGGCCGGGGTCGATCGCCGCTGGCGCCACCGGCGAGGTGTCGTTCACCACGGTCAACAACGGGCCGTCCACGGCGCTGTCGCCCACGCTCACCGTGACCATTCCCGGTGAGCTCACTCCCATCTCTGCACCTGCCGGATGCACCATCGCCGGCCAGGTGGTCACGTGCGCCCTTGCCGACATCGCCGACCGGGGCAGCGTGACCACCACCATCGGGGTCCGCGCGGGCACCGGCCTGGTGGAGGTGAGCACCGCCGCGGAGGCGGACGTGACCTCCAGCACCCCAGACTACGACCCCGACAACAACCGTGACATCGCTCCGTTCGTCACGGGTCCCGTGGCCGACCTGGTCGTCGCCAAGACGGCGGGAGCGGCCGCCGTGAATGGCGGCGGCACCGTCAACTGGACCCTCACGATCAGCAACAACGGGCCGTACTCCAGCAACGGCTCGGTGGTGACCGACACGCTGCCGGCCGGGCTCACGCCCACCAGCGTGTCGAGCAGCGTGCCCGACGCCTGCACGGTGGCGGGCCAGGTAATCACCTGCCGCGCCGGGGAGATCGTGCCCAACGAGGGCTACAACGCCCTCATCGTCACCACCGTCGATCCGGCCTATGCCGGAGCCACCATCACCAACACGGTCACGCTCACGCCCGGTGCCGAGACCGACCCCAATGCGGCCAACAACACCGCCAGCGCGTCGGTGCGGGTGAACCCCGGTGCCCCGGGGAACCCCGGCGCCACGGGGAACCCCGGCGCCACCGGGGCCGACCTGGCCATCACCAAGCAGGCCAGCGCCACGCGCGTGAGGCCCGGCGCGGCCATCGGCTACCAGATGGTGGTCACCAACACCGGTGGCAGCGCCAGCACCGGGGGAACGGTGACCGACATCCTTCCGCCGGGGGTCATGCCCACCGCGGCCACCATCAACAACCAGCCGTGCAGCATCCGCGGGCGCATCGTCACGTGTGCGGTGGGTTTCCTGCCCGTTGGCTCGTCGGCCACGGTGAACATCGCAGCGCGTGTGGGCAAGGACCGCGCTGGCGCCCTGCTGGCCAATACCGCGCGGGTGACCACCGGCAGTGAGTCCGACCCCAACGCGTCCAACAACTCGGCGACGGTGCGCACGCGCGTGAGGGTGCCGCGCGGCACCCGCGCGCGCCTGGCAATCCGCGCGCGCGTGGGCCCGGCGGTGGTGAAGCGCGGCAAGGCCGTGCTGGTGTCGGCCACGGTGCGCACGCGGTCGCGCTACCCCGCCAACAGCGTGCGGGTGTGCCTGAGCATCCCGAAGACCCTTCGTTACCGGACGTCCACCGGCGTGCGCCGGGGCAACGCGGTGTGCTGGACCCGGGCCCAGGTGCGCAAGGGCTCGTCGTACACGGTGCGCTACCGGGCGGTGGCGCGCAGGTCGGCCACCGTTCGCGTGCTTGGCACGGCCGTGGCCGGCAACGCGCCCCGAGTGCGTGCCCGGTCGGCGGTGCCAACGGTCAGGGTGACCGGCTGATCAGCTCCCGGGCTGAACGCCGGCGGCCACCGCGCGGTTGACGGACCAGGTGGCCATCATGCGGATGGCGATGAGCGCGGCGACCAGGCCGATGGAGCCCCACGAGGTGTCGGCCGACAGGCGGATGAGGCCCCCGGCCACCCAGAAGTCCAGGCCCAGCGGAAGGCCCTGGCGCCACTGCCCGCGCAGGGCGCAGGCGGCGAACACCAGGATTCCCAGCGCGGCCAGCACCGGGACGATGCCCTGGTCGGTCGCGGTGGCCGCCCAGCTGCCCATGGACTAGTGCCGGGGCGTGGGGAGGGGCGGCATGTCCCCGCCGGCGGCCTCCAGCTCGGCCCGCTCGGCGGCGATCTCCCGGGTGAGGAAGTAGTTCAGCACCGTGCGGATGGCGGCGATGGCGGCCAGCTGGCCGATCTCGGTGAAGGACGGCGCGATGGCGGTCTTGAGGATGTCGGCCGCCAGCTGGAATTCCAGGCCCAGCACAAGGTACGAGCCCAGCACCAGGCGAAGGCGCGTGAACGATGCCGGCTGGGTGGGGTGGATGAGTGCCCGCACCAGCAGCACGAGCGAGATGACGATGCCGACGGCGATGATGATGGCGCCGAGCGACTCCACCACCAGCACGACCCAGTCGACCGCCTCGCGGACGGCATCTTGCGCGTTCTGCATCCGCACGAGACTAGCCAGCGCGATCGGTTTACAATCCGCGGCCCCCATCTGGAAAAATACCTAAATTTCTATAGTTTATTGGGGCAATCGCCGACCACGCAGGAGACCACCGCCGCATGAGCGACCACCACCGCGACACGATCGCCCTCCACGGGGGGCAGGTGCCGGACCCGACCACCAACGCGCGGGCCGTGCCGATCTACCAGACGACCTCGTTCGTCTTCAACGACGCCCAGCACGCCGCCAACCTGTTCGCGCTTGCCGAGCCGGGCAACATCTACACGCGCATCATGAACCCCACCTGGGATGTGCTGGAGCAGCGCGTGGCCCAACTCGAGGGCGGCATCGCCGCGTGCGCCCTGGCGTCCGGGCAGGCCGCGGTGGCGTACTCGCTCATGAACGTCTGCCGCGCGGGCGACAACGTCATCGCCGAGCCGCAGCTGTATGGCGGCACCTACAACCTCTTCGCGCACACGCTGCCGCAGTTCGGCATCGAGGTGCGGTTCGCCGACCAGGACGACCCGTCGTCGGTGGCGCGCCTGGCCGACGCCAACACCCGCGCGGTGTTCGTGGAGAGCCTGGGCAACCCGAGCCTCGACGTGATCGACATCGATGCCTGGGCCGAGGCCGCGCACGCGCAGGGCCTGCCGCTCATCGTGGACAACACGGTGGCCACGCCCATCCTGTGCCGTCCGTTCGAGCACGGTGCCGACATCGTGGTGCACTCGCTCACCAAGTTCATCGGGGGCCACGGCACGTCGATCGGCGGCATCATCGTCGACTCGGGCAACTTCGACTGGGTGTCCAATACCGATCGCTTTCCGGGCCTCACCACCCCCGACCCCAGCTACCACGGCGTGGTGTGGAGCGACGCCCTGGGCCCGGCGGCATACATCGGGCGCATTCGCACCGTGCTGCTGCGCAACATCGGCGCCGCGCTGTCGCCGTTCAACGCGTTCCTGATCCTCCAGGGCATCGAGACGTTGCACCTGCGCATGGAGCGCCACTGCAGCAACGCGCTGGCCATCGCCAAGCACCTCGAGGCGCACCCGGACGTGGAGTGGGTGGACTACCCCGGCCTGTCGTCGTCGAAGTACCACGATCTGGCCAGCCGCATCCTGGATGGCGGCTACGGGGCCATCCTCACCTTCGGCATCCGCGGGGGCCGCGATGCGGGCCAGGCGTTCATCTCCAACCTGGAGCTGTTCAGCCACCTGGCCAACATCGGCGACGCCAAGAGCCTGGCGATCCACCCGGCCACCACCACCCACTCGCAGCTGAACGACGAGGAGCTGTCGCTGGCCGGCGTGCGGCCCGAGACCGTGCGGCTGTCGGTGGGCATCGAGAGCGTCGAGGACCTCATCTCGGACCTCGACCAGGCCATCGCCAGGGCGACGGCCGGCGTGGGGGCTCCCGCCTGACCACCAGCACCCCAGCAGAGGGGATCGGGCTCACCGAGACCCAGCGGGTCGTCCTGTTCACGCAGGACGACCCGCTCGTGCTGGAGTCGGGCGCCCGGCTGGGCCCCGTGGAGGTGGCGTACGAGACCTACGGCACGCTCAACGCCGATCGCTCGAACGCCGTGTACGTGTGCCACGCGCTCACGGGCGACGCACATGCGGCGGGGCACCATGGCGATCCCGATCGCCGGGGCTGGTGGGACAACATCATCGGGCCGGGCCGGCCGGTGGACACCGACCGGTTCTTCGTGGTGTGCGCCAACCTGCTGGGCGGGTGCCAGGGCACCACGGGTCCGGGGTCGGAGAACCCCGCGACCGGGCGGCCGTACGGGCTCACCTTCCCGCTGTTCACGGTACGCGACCTGGTGGAGGTGCACCGGGCGCTGCTGGCGCACTTGGGCATCACGCACCTGGCGGGGGCCATCGGCGGTTCGCTCGGCGGCATGCAGGTGCTGCAGTGGGTCATCGACCACCCGGGCGAGATCAGCGCGGCGATGGTCATCTGCTCGTCGTCGCGGCTCTCGGCCCAGAACATCGCGTTCTCGGCCGTGGCGCGCGAGGCCATCATGCGCGACCCCGACTTCCAGGGGGGCGACTACTACGGCACCGGGCGCGCGCCCGACACCGGGTTGTCGATCGCGCGGATGATGGCCCACATCACGTACCTGTCAGAGGAGTCGATGCGCGAGAAGTTCGGGCGCCGGCTGCAGCACGGCGAGGCACCGCGCTTCGACTTCTCGGTGGACTTCCAGGTGGAGTCGTACCTGCAGCACCAGGGCGAGTCGTTCCTCAAGCGGTTCGACGCCAACACCTACCTGTACATGACCCGGGTGATGGACTACTTCGACGCCTTCGCCGACCCGGCGGCGGCGGGCGCCAGCCTGGAGGGCACGGACACCAAGTTCCTGGTGGTCTCGTTCGACAGCGACTGGCGATTCGACACCGAGCACTCGCGCGAGATCGTGCGGCAACTGCAGGCATGGCGCGTGCCGGTGACCTTCCGCGAGATCGAGAGCCCCTGGGGCCATGACTCGTTCCTGCTGGAGATCCCCGAGTACCACCGCACGGTCGAGGCCTTCCTGGCCCGCACCGCCGACGACCTGGGTATCTAGCCGGCCCCGGGGTCAGACACCGCCCGGGGTCAGACACCGCCCGGGGTCAGACACCGCCCGGGGTCAGACACCGTTACCGGCTCGTCACAGCCCTGGTGCAGGTGCGCGCGCGGCGTGCGCCCGTGGGCGCTGGAATCCCACCCGTGGTTCGGCCGCTCCGACAGCTGATCTCCGGTGAGGCGTATCACCTCACTTCCCGAGGGGTCGACAAGCGCGTCGTCTTCCTGGACGACCGCGATCGGCGCAACTTCGTCCGACGGCTCGGGGCGACCGCTGACGATCGGGACGTCTCGTGTCTCGCGTATTGCCTGATGAGCAACCACGTCCACTTGGTCATGCGTGGCTCATCCGAGGAATTGAGCTCGCTGATGCGGGATGTCCTCGGGGGGTATGCGCGTTACTTCAATAAGCGCCATGGTCGCTCAGGGCATCTCTTCAGCTCACGATTCCGTGACGTTCACATTGCCTCAGATGCTCAGCTGCACGCGGTCCTTCGGTATGTGGCGCTCAACCCGGTTCGGGCTGGAATGGTCGAGCACCCACGGGACTGGCCGTGGAGCAGTTTCGCGGCGCTCGCAAGTGGGACCTTCGAGCCGGGGGCGGTTGATCTGAGGGCTCTCGGCATCCTGCTGACGGGGAACATGGGCCCCTTGCCGGCCGTGGTCGACGCTCTGCTTAAGACCGTTGACATGGGCCTCGATGCCGCCCGGCGCGATGCGCTGGCGGCTGGCCAGCGGCCGCGACGGGGGTCAGACACCACGCGGGGTCAGACACCGGGTGGTGTCTGACCCCGTGGGCCCCCGGTAGCCTCCTTCCCATGGCGCTCCGCCCTGATCTCGACGTGGTCGCCGCCATGGTCCCGCGGGCGTCCCGCGTGCTCGACCTGGGGTGCGGCGACGGCGTGCTGCTCGACTACCTGATCACCCACAAGGGGTGCGACGGCACCGGGGTGGAGATCTCGGACGAGGGCTTCCACGCATGCGTGGCGCGCGGCGTGCCCGTGGTGGTGGCCGACATCGACCAGGGCCTGGGCGACGTCGACGACGCCTCGTACGACGTGGTGATCCTGTCGCAGACCCTGCAGGCCACGCACCGCCCGCCGCTGGTGCTTCACGAGATGATGCGCGTGGGCAAGGTGGGAATCGTGTCGTTCCCCAACTTCGGGCACTGGCGGCTGCGGTGGTCGATGGCCGCCCGCGGCCGCATGCCTGCCAGCCCCTCGCTGCCCTACCACTGGTACGACACCCCCAACATCCACCTATGCACCATCCGCGACTTCGAGACCCTGCTCGGCCATGAGGACCTGGTGACCATCCGGCGCGTGCTGCTCGATGAGCACGGCCGACCTCTCACCGGCGCGCGCCTGAAGCGCCCCAACCTGCTCGCGGCCGGGGCGGTGTACCTGGTGGGACGCGCCATCCCGTGACCCTCGCCGCCTTCTCGGCGCTCATCGTCATCGCCATCGGGGTGCTGCTCAGGCGCCTGGGGGTGATGGACCGCGAGCAGGCGCCGATCCTGGTGCAGGCAACGCTGTACGTGCTGCTGCCCGCCCTGGTGCTGGACATCATGGTGGGCGCCCAGCTCGACTGGGGGCTGATCCTGGTGCCCTTCGTGGCCTACGCGGTCACGCTGGTCATGGCGCCCATCGCCCTGGTGTTCGCCCGCATGATGAAGCTGGGGCGTGCATCGATCGGCGGGGTCATCCTGATGATCTCCATCGCCAACACCGGGTTCTTCGGCCTGCCCCTCATCGCCGCATCCGGCGGGGAGTTCTCGCTGACCGTTGCCGTGATGTACGACGCCATCGGCACGGGCATCCTCATCTGGACCTTCAACCCCATCGTGGCCGCGTGGTTCGGCCGGGGCGAGGTGGAGGGCGCCATGACCATCCGGCAGTCGCTGAAGGGCCTGCTGCTGCCGCCCATGTGGGCGCTCATCCTGGGGCTGGTGCTGAACCTGTCGGGCGTGCACCAGCTGTGGACGTGGATCGACGTGCCCGTGGGCTACCTGGCGGGCGCCCTGCTGCCGGTGGTCATGCTGTACGCCGGCCTGGTGCTGGACTGGTCGGGCTTCGCCGACAACTGGCGCACCATCGCCGGCGTGTCGGTGCTGAAGCTGGCGCTCATGCCCGTGGTGGCGTTCGCCATCGCCTGGCTGTTCGGCTTCCGCGGTAACGACCTCGACACGCTCGTGGTGCTGGGTGCCATGCCCAGCGGCATGATGGCCCTCGTCATGGGCGCCCACTACCGTCTGCCCGTCAACCTGCTGGCGGCATGCGTGGCGGTCACCACCGTGCTGTCGCTCGTCACCATCCCCATCGTCACGGCGGTGATCACCTGACCACGCAGCCCTTCAGCCAACGCCTGTCCGCAGCCGTGCAGGCCCGCTCGTCGCAGGTGGTGCTGGGCCTCGACCCCGACCCCGCCCGCGTGGACGGCGGCGCCACCGGGGCCCGCGATTTCTGCCTGCGGGTCATCGAGCAGGCCGCGCCGTACTGCGTGGCCGCCAAGCCCCAGCTGGCCTGCTTCGAGCGCTTCGGCGCCGAGGGCTGGGCCGTGTTCGAGGACGTCGCGCAGGCGGCATCCGACGCCGGCCTGCTGGTGATCGCCGACGCCAAGCGCGGCGACGTGGACGCCACCGCGCGCCACTACGCCGCGGCATTCCTGCGGCCCCCCATCGACGCCCTCACCGTCAACCCCATGCTGGGAACCGACGCCGTGCAGCCGTTCCTCGATGCCGCTGCCGCGACGGACACCGGCCTGTTCGTGCTGGTGCGCACGTCCAACCCCGGTGCTGCCGAGCTGGAGGACCTCGCCCTCGCCGACGGCCGCCTGTGGCACCAGGCCGTGGCCGCGCGCGTGGCGGGATGGGGCGCGGGGATTCCGCCGCGCGATGCCGGGCTGTCGTCAATCGGGGCAGTGGTGGGCGCCACGGTGCCCGAGCACCTCGCGCGCCTTCGCGCCCTCATGCCCGACCAGCCATTCCTGCTCCCCGGGGTGGGCGCGCAGGGAGGCGACCCCGCTGCGCTCGGCCCCGCGTTCGGGGGCCACATGGCGGGCGCCCTGGTGTCTGCCAGCCGGTCGGTGATCTACGCGGACGACCCCGCCGCCGCCGCCCGCGACCTGCGCGATGTCGCGTGGACCGCGTGGCAGTCGGTGGCCGGTGGCTAGCCGCCCGGCATGATGGGAGGCGGCCGGGCCGCGACGGGCGTGGCGGCGCTTGCCACGTGCGTGGCACTTGCGGGCTGCGGCGGCACCGGGGCGGGGTCCATCCCCGAGCGCACGATCACCTTCCCGGTGCTGTGGGCCGGCACCGACGCCGACGGCACCCGGGCCGCGGGCATCGAGCCCGCCACCATCGCCGTGGGCACCCAGGGCGACCCGGGGTTCACCGTCGACCTGGAGGACGTGACGGCGAAGCAGGCGGGCCCCGCGTGGCAGGCGGCCACGGCCAGCGCCGCCACGGTGGGCACGCTGCTCACGGGCGCCGACCAGTCGGTGGTGGACCTTCGCTACGGCATCACGGGGGCCATCGACGGACCCTCGGGTGGCGCGGCCCTGACCGTGGGCACCATGGCGGCCATCACCGGCGCGCCCGTGCGGAAGGGCATCGCGATGACCGGCACGGTGGCACCCGACGGCACCGTGGGCACGGTGTCGCAGGTGCCCGCCAAGGTGCGCGCGGCGAAGAAGGCCGGCTACCGCATGGTGCTGGTACCCGAGGGCAACCGCACCGAGTTCGACCCGGCCACGGGGCGCACGGTGAGCCTGCCCGCACTCGGGAAGTCGCTGGGCGTGGATGTGCGGGTGGTGCGCGACGTCGGGGCCGCGTACCGGGCGTTCACCGGGCGGACGGTGTTCCCGCCGCCGAATACCCCCCCGCGCGTCACGCCGGCGGCGCAGCGCGTGGCCGACCGCACCACCCGCACGGCCGTGCGTGCGGTGCGCCGCGAGCTCGAGGCCGGCACCAACCTCATCCCCGCGGCGCAGCAGCCGGTGCTCGATGCCCTGGTGTCGCGCTCCGAGCGCGCGCTGGCGGCGGGGCACATGGCGCGGGCCTACGGCCTGGCCGTGCAGTCCACCTACGAGGTGAAGCGGGCCACGGCACGCGGGGCCAGCCGTGCGCTGGCCGCGGCGCGGGGTGCCGCCGCCGCGCGCGCGGCCCTGAGCGACGAGGTGTCCACGCTGCTCGATGTCGCCCGCCGCGAGCTCGATGCCCGCTCCGACCCCGCCGGGCTCGACCTGGGGCAGCATCTGGCCCTGCCCATGGCGCTCGGCTGGTACTCGTACTCCATCGCAGTGCTGCAGGCGCTGCAGCAGGAACTCGGGGAGGGCAGTAGCTGGGGCGCCGCGCAGGTGCAGGACGCCGCGGCGGTGGTGGGCGATGTCGAGGCCTCGATCCAGCGGATGGGCCCGGACGCCGTGGCCGTGGTGCGCGCGGCCGGGGGCAGTGCGCAGCAGCCGGATGACCGCACCGCGGAGTTCCTGTCGGGCTACACGAACTTCCTGGTGCGGGCGGGCGACGCATCACGCACCTACTACGAGACCGTCAACCGCGGATCGGTGGCCGGCGCGGGCGATCCCACGGACCTCGCACCGGTGCTGGGCCAGATGGCCGGGATCGCCGCGGCCACGCCGCCGGGCCGGGACCCGCTGGCCGACGAGATCGTGCAGGCGTCGAACGCCGGCACCTACTACGTGCTGGGTGGATCGCTGGTGAGCGGGGCCAGCTTCGGCATGCCGGGCTTCGGCCTTGGCGAGGGTCCGGGTGCGGTGGCGTCGCCGCGGCTGCTGGCCAACTCCATCGTCCAGGCGTCGGCCACGGTGCAGTGGGTGGCTGCCGGGCTGGACCGCATCAACCCCAGCTATGCCCTGTGGCAGCGCCGGTGGGCCGACGCCCTGGTGGCCGCCAATGCGGGCACGGCACGCGCCTCATTTGCCGGCACCATCGCGCTCAACGAGCTCTGGTACGCGGGCCTGGGCATGCTGCTGGCCAACTCGGCGCAGCGGAACCTGGTGGAGGTGCGGGATGGATGACGCGGTGAGGGCGCTCCTCGAGGGGCCCAACTACGTGCACGTGGCCACGATCATGCCGGATGGCGCGCCGCACTCGGTGGCCATGTGGGGCGGGGTGGAGGGTGACCGCGTGGTGCTGTTCACCGGGTCGCCCGCCAGCCGCAAGGCCAGGAACCTCGCGCGCGACGGCCGCGTGGCCATCTCCATCACCGACCATGACAACCCGTACCGCACCGCGCAGATCCGCGGTCACGTGGCCGATACCCGCCACGGCGCCGAGGCCCTCGAGGCCATGGACCGCCTGTCCGTCGCGTACACCGGCGAGCCGTTCCCGTGGCGCACCGATCAGGGCACGCTCTACCTGATCGACGTCGACTGGTCGCGATTCGCCGAGCTTCCGTTCACGCACGCCCCGGCGTAGCCCCGCGCGCTCAGGTGGCCAGGCGCAGCCCCGGTCGCCGGCCCTGCCAGCCGCACCACAGCGCGAACAGCACGAGGGCGATCACCGCGCCGGTCCAGTGCAGCCCGGTCACCACGCCCACCACGCTGATGAGCCCGGCCGCGATGGCCCCGAACAGCGTGGGGCCGGGAGGGAGCTTCCATGCCGCGATGGTGACCAGCGTGGCCAGCAGCCAGGAGATCGGCCCGACCACCCAGCCCCATGAGTCGAAGAACGCGCTCGACAGGGCCACGCCCGTGGCCGCGCCCAGGATGGCCACCACCACCAGCTGCGACAGGGCCGCCCTCCACATGATTCCCCAGTCCATGGGCGCGAGGGTAGTCGCCGTGGCCGTGGTTAGGGTGGGGCCGACCGACCCCCTTCCCCATGAGGAGAGCATCGATGTCCAAGCGTTGGATCGCCCTGGGCGTGGCGCCGCTGGCCGCCCTCGCCATCTCCGCCGCACCGGCCCTCGGCGGCGGGGCCATCAGCAAGCAGAAGGCGCCCACTGCGGCGCAGAAGACCGCCATCCTCAAGGCGGGCAAGTTCAAGGGGCCTGCCCGGTGCTATGTGGTGCAGCTCTCCGCGCGCAAGCAGACGGTTGCAGGCGTGCGGTTCAACCGGCGGGCCTCCGGCTGCACGCGGTACGCCTTCGATGGCGCGGGCCTCTACTACGGCACCGCCCGCCGCACCACGTGGTTCCTGCTCGACGCCGCATCGGCGGCGAGCCCTGCCGAGTGCGAGGCCCTGGACATCCTGATGGGCGGTGCTGCCTGGCAGGACATGATCCCCTTCACCAGCCGCATGGGGTGCCAGAACTTCGACTGACCCCCGGGATGATCAGTCGAGCAGGTCCGGCAGGTAGGGGAGGTTGCCCCGGGCGTCGCCCGGCGGGGCGCCGATCATGATGTGCGCCTCGATGTCGTCCACCCTGGCCTCGGCGGGGGGCTCGCCTCCGCTGAGGTCACGGATGGGCCCGCCGTCGCCCGCCGCGGCGATCCACTTCTCGATGTACTCGGCCTCGGCGTCGTAGCCGAAGCGGCGGAAGGTGGCGGCCGCGCGGGGCTGGTCATCCATCCAGGCCAGGCGCCCGTCGGCCGGGGGGCCGTCGCCGTACGAGGTGGTGGCCGACCTCACCATGGCGCCGGTGGGGTGGTACATCATGCCCTTCAGCATCACGGCCCGGGGGTCGTGGTCGCACCCCTCGCCCCAGGCGCGCCAGAACGCGGTGGTCTCCTCCACCGTGGCGCGCAGGTCGGTGCCCTTGTTCTGCGGGTCCTGCCAGCGCAGGGCCATCACGCGGCGCTCGCCGGCGGGCAGGGTGGTGGTGCCGCCAAGGTCCACGCCGTAGGGGCGCGGGGGCACCTCGCTCTGCAGCTCGATGGTGAGCCCGGGGCCGTAGCCGATGATCTTGCGCCCCTCGCCGCGCCAACGCGGGGGGTTGCGCCCGTACGCGTAGCGGAGCCGCACCACCAGCCCGAACTCCACTTCGCCCTCGAGCACCAGCACCTGGCGCACGAACATGCCCGGCCATGCGGCCTGCACGGGGCCGCGTGCGGGCACGGCCAGGGCGTCGATCACCCGCAGCGATCCCGTGGGGCCCTCGAGGTCGGTCTCCACCACCAGGGTTCCCTCGCGGTGGCGGTGCGCCACGGTCGTCGAGTCGGGGAACACCAGCTCCACGCCTCCCCCGCGCTCGGGGTCCACCAGGCCGCTGATGATGCTGGGCTGGTCGATGCGGGGCGCCACCAGCCACGACAGGCGGGCGGCGTCGTCGACCAGGCCCATGGCCCGGCCGTCTGAGATCAGGAGAGGTTCGGCCATACGGGGCAGGCTACCCGAGGCCCGGCGCCTACCATCGCGCCCATGGACATCGACATCACCTTCATCTCCGACCCCGGATGCCCGTGGGGCTACTCGGCGTCACCGTCGCTCGCGGCCCTGCAGTGGCGGTACGGCCCGCGGCTCCAGTGGCGCCTGGTCACCATCGGACTGGCCGAGGATGCCTCGCTGTACGAGGAGCGCGGATACGACCCCATCATGATGGGCCAGCGCATGGAGATGTTCCGCCAGTTCGGCATGCCCTTCACCCAGGGACCGCGTGCACGACTCACCGGCACCGGACGCGCCTGCCGCGCGCTTCACGCCGTGCGCCTGGTATCGCCAGGTGACGAGATCACCGCGTTCCGTGCCCTGCAGCTGGGTTGGTTCACCACGCGCATGCTCATGGATGAGGACCCCAACATCGCCACGGCGCTCCAGCGCGTGACGGGGCTCGACGTGCCCGCGGTCATGGCGATGATCGACTCCCCCGAGGTGGAGCAGGCCTACCAGGCCGATCGCGCCGAGGCGCGCACCGCGGCCGGCAGCCCCACGGCGTTCCAGGGCAAGGCGGCCAACACCGACGGCGCGGTGCGCTACACGGCGCCGTCGCTCATCTTCACGGCGGGCGACCGCAGCCTCGAGGCCGGGGGCTTCCAGCCCATGGAGGCCTACGACGTGGTGGTGGTCAACCTCGACCCGTCGGGCTCGCGCCGCGGCGTGCCGGACGACCGCCCGGAGGAGGTGCTGGCGGAGTTCCCGCTGGGGCTCACCACCCAGGAGGTGGCCGAGGTCATGCGCACGGACATCGAGCAGCCCGTCGACCGCCGCGCGGCGGCCCAGATGCTCATCCGCGCCGTCGGCCGGGGCACCGTGGCGGTGGAGCCGGTGGGTGACGACGCCCTGTGGACAGCGACCTAGCCCCGCGGGGGCCCCGTGGGGGACAGTCCCCGCGCTGGGACTGTCCCCGCCTCGGGACTGTCCCCGCCCCGGGACTGTCCCTCTACTCCAGCGGGCTCAGGTGCTGGCGGCAGGCCGCCTCGTGGCCCTCGGTGCTGATGCCCTGCAGCGTGACTTCGGCCGGCCATGCGCCGGGGTCGGGGCCGTCGTCGCCGGTCGGGCGGGTGATGACCGCCTGCCAGCGGTCGGCGGAGCACGCCCAGCCATCCTCGGCGAAGTCGTTGAGGAGGTCGTGCAGGATGTCCGGAGGGCCGAGCAGCAGGTAACTCCGCGATGCGATGGACATGTCACGGAGGATAGAGTCCACGCCCGTGAAGCAGCGCCATAGGTCATTCGAGGGCGAGATCGCCCTGCTGTTCGAGGAGCACGACCGCTACCGCGGTCGGCTTCTGCTGATCACCCTCGACACCGAGATCCCCCTCGAGCTCAACACCTTCGAGGTGCAGGGCGAGCTCGCGGAGCGCCTGGCCCCCGTGCTGGAGGAGGGCCAGGTCGTGCGCATCGACTGCCGCGGCGACACCCAGGAGGTCGTGTCGCCCGAGAGCATCGAGACCAGCGACAAGACCGTGGCGTTCGTGCTGGACGTCGTGGTGCTGCAGGAGGCCTGACCCCCGTGGTGGCCGAGAGGGTCACCATCGCCGGCGACGGCCCGCCGCTGGCGGGCGACCTGCTGCGCCCCGAGGCCGGGCCCGCGATGGCGGGGGTGGTGGTGTGCCATCCGCACCCGGCATACGGCGGCACGCGGCAGAGCCATGTGGTGCAGGCCATCGCGGGCGCCGTGGTGGCGCAGCGCATGGCCGCGCTGGTGTTCGACTTCCGGGGAGCGGGGGAGAGCGCGGGGGATTCCGAGGCCGGTCCGGCCGAGTGGACCGACGCCGCGCGGGCGCTCGACCACCTGGGGCAGTCGCTGGGGCCCGGGCGCCCGCTCGCCATCTGCGGGTACTCGTTCGGCGCATGGGTGGCGCTGAACGTGGGTGCCATGGACCCGCGCGTGCGCGCCGTGGCCGCCGTGGCGCCGGGCCTGTCCAACCCCGACGACATGGGCGGGCGCCCGGTGCTCGTGGTGCACCCCGAGCACGACCACATCACTCCGGTGGAGGACGTGGCCGACTGGCTGGGGCAGGCCGGCGGCGGGGAGTTCGCGGTGGTTCACGGGGCCGACCACTACCTGCAGGCCGAGGCCCCGCAGGTCGCGCGCCAGGTAGCGGCATTCCTCGCCCGGGCGCTCGCCGGCGGGTCGCCGCCCTCGGTGATTGCCCGCGGTTAGAGTGCGCCGCATGACGAACCCGAACCCGTACCAGCAGCCCTCCGACCCCGCCAAGCGCAAGAGCGCGGTGATGACCGACGGCCCCGACCGCGCCCCCGCGCGCGCCATGCTCAAGGCCATCGGCTTCGACGACGCCGCGCTTGCCAAGCCCATCGTGGGCGTGGCCACCACCTGGATCGAGACCATGCCGTGCAACATCAACCAGCGCGACCTGGCCAGGCACGTGAAGGTGGGCATCCAGAAGGCGGGCGGCACGCCAATGGAGTTCAACACCGTCAGCGTGAGCGACGGCGTGAGCATGGGCACCGAGGGCATGAAGAGCTCGCTCATCAGCCGCGAGGTCATCGCGGACAGCATCGAGTTGGTGTGCCGGGGGCATTCATTCGACGCCGTGGTGTGCCTGGTGGGGTGCGACAAGACCCTTCCCGGCGCCGTGATGGCACTCGGCCGGCTGGGCATCCCGGGCATCGTCTTCTACAACGGCTCCATCGCCGCGGGCCACTACAAGGGCCGAGACCTCACGGTGCAGGATGTCTTCGAGGCCGTGGGCGCACACGCGGCCGGGTCCATCGACGACGACGAGCTGCTGGCCGTGGAGAACGTGGCCTGCCCCGGCGCCGGTGCCTGCGGCGGCCAGTTCACGGCCAACACCATGGCGATGGTGTGCGAGTTCCTTGGCCTGGCCCCGGCTGAGCTCAACGGCATCCCGGCCACCGACCCGGCCAAGGACACGGCCGCCGAGGAGGTGGGGAAGATGATCATGCGCCTGGTGCGCGACAACATCACCCCGGCCGACATCGTGGACCGCCGTGCCATCGACAACGCCGTGGCTTCGGTGGCGGCCACGGGTGGGTCCACCAACGCGGTCATGCACCTCATCGCCATCGCCCGCGAGTTCGGCATCCCGTTCACCATCGACGAGTTCGATGACATCGCCGAGCGCACGCCGATCGTCGCCGACATCAAGCCGGGCGGGCGGTACGTGGCCGTCGACCTCTACGAGGCCGGCGGTCCCGGGCTGGTGATGCGCGAACTGCTGAAGAAGGGGAAGATCGACGGCACGGCCCCCACCGTGGACGGCCGCACCATCCAGCAGATCGCCGACGAGGTGAAGGAGACGCCGGGCCAGCAGGTGGTGGTGCCCATCGAGCAGCCGCTCAAGGAGACCGGCGGCCTGGCCATCCTGCGCGGCAACCTGTCGCCCGGGGGCAGCGTGGTGAAGCTGGCCGGGCACGAGCGCCTGCTGCACCGCGGTCCCGCCCGCATCTTCGACCGCGAGGAGGAGGCCTTCGCCGCCGTCAAGGCCGGCGCCATCAACCCCGGCGACGTGGTGGTGATCCGCTACGAGGGCCCCGCAGGCGGCCCCGGCATGCGCGAGATGCTGCACGTCACCGCCGCCCTGGTGGGCGAGGGGCTGGGCGAGGAGGTGGCGCTCATCACCGACGGGCGCTTCAGCGGCGCCACGCATGGGCTGATGGTGGGCCACGTGGCCCCCGAGGCCTTCCGCGGCGGCCCCATCGCGGCGCTTCGCGAGGGCGACACCGTGGTGCTGGACGTCGCCAAGCGCGAGCTCAACGTGGAGCTCTCCGACGAGGAGATCGCCGAGCGCATGCGCGATTGGACCCCGCCGCCGCCCAACTACACCAACGGCGTGCTGGCCAAGTACGCGGCGCTGGTGTCGTCGGCCAGCGAGGGAGCCATCACGCGGCCCGAGCTCTAGGCCGGCCGCCCACGGTGCGCCGGGCCCCGCTGGTATGGTCCGTCGAGCCGTGCCGGGCGGCGCGCTGGGGCGTAGCCAAGTGGTAAGGCAGCGGGTTTTGGTCCCGCGATCGGGGGTTCGAATCCTCCCGCCCCAACCAGGCAGAAAAGGATGAGACCAGCGAGTTGAGCGTCGGCGCAATCGTCCTTGCCGCGGGTCACGGGACCCGCATGCGGTCACGCCTGCCCAAGGTGCTGCACCCCCTGGCGGGGCGCCCCATGATCATGTGGGCGCTCGACGCCCTGGGCGGCATGCCGCCGCCGTCGGTGGTGGTGGTGCTGGGCCCCGAGGGCGAGCAGGTGAAGCCCGCGCTGCCGGCCGGCATGCTCACCGGCCTGCAGGAGGTGCGCGACGGCACCGGCGGCGCGACCAGGGTGGGGCTCGAGGTGCTCGACCCGTCGGTGCAGACGGTGGTGGTGATGTGCGGCGACACCCCGCTGGTGGATCCCGCGCTGGTGGACGCCCTGGTGGCCGACCACCAGCGCAGCGGCCGCGCCGCCACCATGGTCACGGCAATCCTCGACGACGGCGGGTCGTACGGCCGGGTCATCCGCGACCATCGCGGCGTGCGCGTGGTCGAAGCCCGTGACGCCGACCATGACCAACTGGCGGTGCGCGAGATCAACGCCGGGCTCTTCGCCTTCGACCGCGCCGCGCTGGCCACCGCGCTCGAGGGCGTGGGCACCGACAACGCGCAGGGGGAGGCCTACCTGCCCGACGTGCTGCCCCTCATGAAGGGCGAGGTGGGGGCCATGGTGGCGCCCGACGCCTCGGTGGTGCAGGGCATCAATACCCGCGCCGACCTGGCCGCATGCGAGGGCGTCATCCAGCAGCGCCTGCGCACCGACCTCATGCTGGCGGGCGTCACCATGCCCGACCCGGCGCGCGTGCTGGTCGATGCCGGCGTGCGGGTGGGGCAGGACACCACCCTGTGGCCGGGGACCGTGCTGCGCGGGTCCACGGTCATCGGCGAGGGCTGCGACATCGGGCCGGACGTGCTGGTGGTCGACTCCCGGGTGGGCGACGGCTCGGTGCTGGTGAGCGCCCACGTGATGTCGTCGCAGGTGGGGCGCGGGTGCACCGTGGGCCCATTCGCCTACCTGCGCCCGGGCGTCACCATGGAGGACGGCAGCAAGGCGGGCACCTACGTGGAGATGAAGAACACGCGCCTGGGCGAGCGCTCCAAGGTGCCGCATCTCTCGTACATGGGCGACGCCGACATCGGCGCCGACACCAACATCGGCGCGGGCAACATCACCGCCAACTACGACGGCTTCCGCAAGCACTCCACCACCGTGGGATCGGGCGTGAAGACCGGCAGCGACTGCGTGCTGGTGGCGCCCGTGATCATCGGCGACAACGCCATGACCGGCGCGGGCTCCATCATCACCGGCGACGTTCCCGACGGCGCGCTGGGCATCGCCCGCGCGCGGCAGCAGAACATCGAGGGCTTCACGGCGAAGGCCGAGGCGCGCGCCAGGCGTGCCGCGGGAAACGACTCCGACGCGGGGGACGCGTAGTGGGAACCAAGAGCATCGACCGCGACGACTCCAAGCGCCTCATGGTGTTCGCCGGCACCTCCAGCAAGCAGCTGGGCCAGAAGATCGCCGACCGGCTGGGCATCGAGCTGGGCGACGTGCGCATCGAGCGCTTCAAGGACGGCGAGGTGTACGTGCGCTTCGACGAGAGCATCCGCGGCGCCGACATCTTCCTGGTGCAGTCCACCAGCACTCCGGTCAACGAGTCGCTCATGGAGTTGCTCATCATGATCAACGCCGCCACGCTGGCATCGGCGCATCGCATCACGGCCGTCATGCCCTGGTACGGCTACTCGCGGCAGGACAAGAAGAGCAGCCCGCGCGAGCCCATCACCGCGCGCCTGGTGGCCCAGCTGCTCGAGGCCGCCGGCGTGGACCGCGTGCTCACCATGGACCTCCACGCCGGGCAGATCCAGGGCTTCTTCCAGATCCCCGTCGACCACATGACCGCCACGCCCATCCTGGCCGACCACTTCACCGAGCGGCAGTTCGCGGGCGACTTCCCCGAGGGGCTGGTGGTGGTGTCGCCGGACGCCGGGCGCGCCAAGCTGGCCAACCACTTCGCCGAGAAGCTCGGCGCGCGCCTGGCCGTGCTGGCAAAGCAGCGTCCCGAGCACAACGAGGCCGAGATCACGTTCCTCATCGGTGACGTCGATGGGAAGGCCGCCCTGCTGATCGACGACATGATCGACACCGCCGGCACGCTGTGCGCCGGTGCCGCGGTGGTCAAGAAGGCCGGCGCCACCAAGGTGCTGGCGGCGGCCACCCACGGCATCTTCTCGGGCGCTGCCTACGAGCGGCTGGCCGACTCGGTCATCGAGGAGATCGTGGTCACCGACACGGTCGACGTGGCGGACGGCGCCGCCGACGGGAAGATCAAGGTGCTGTCGGTGGACCGCATCCTGGCCGACACCATCCACAACGTGTTCTGCGACGAGTCGGTCAGCGAGATCTTCGCCGGCGAGAACCAGCTGTTCTGATCAGGCGCGCCCCACGGGCGGGCACGGGGCGATCACCGGCGAGTCGGCCGGCGGGCCGGACGGCATCACGTCGATGGAGTTCCGCATGGCCGACGGCTCCACCTGCACCAACGCGCCGTAGGGGTTGTCGAGCACCGCGGTGACGCCGAGGAGCATGGTCAGCACCACGGCGAGTGCCACGCCCACGCCAGCCCATGCCGTGCGCCCGCGCACCCGTCCGGGCCGCTAGGCCGCCTCCTCCCGGCTGAGCAGCCTGCGGTCAAGCGACCAGGCCGTGCCCCCGCTCCAGGCGAGCAGCAGCATCAGCGCCAGCAGCGCCGGCGCCACGCCGAGGTGGAACGGCCCGCCCACCTCGCGTCCAGCGGTGGCGATGGCGATCGCCATGTTCACGGCCAGCGCGATCGCCACCGGGCGCACCAGCAGTCCGAGCACCAGGCAGAGCCCGCCGACGGCCTCGAGAAGCCCGGAGAGCACCACCATCACGGTGGGCCACGGGATGCCGAACTCGGCGAAGTGGTCCACCTCGCCCTGGAAGGTGACGAACTTTCCGATGCCGGTGAACATGAAGAACAGCCCGGACGCCACGCGAACGACCAGCAGCGCGATACCGACCGCCCCGCCATCGGCGCGCGGCGCGAGGGTGGCCCGGACCAGCGCCGAGGGCGTCATCCGCCCACCGGTGCGCCCCGGGCCGGGGCGCAGTCAGCCACTGGCCGCGGCACGCTCGCGGCAGGCGTGGATGATGTCCACCGCCTCGGCCTTGTCGCCCCACCCGCGCACCTCGGTCTCGCCCTGCTCGAGGTCCTTGTACACCGTGAAGAAGTGCTCGATCTCGTTGAGCAGGTTGGCGTTCACGTCGTCGAGGTCGCGCACCTCGGACCACTGCGGATCCTTCAGCGGCACGAGGATCACCTTCTCGTCGGAGCCCTTCTCGTCGCTCATGTGGAACACCCCCACGGGCGTGGCGCGGATCCAGCACCCCGGGAACGTGGGCTCGCCCACCAGCACGAGGGCGTCGAGCGGGTCGCCGTCCTCGGCGAGCGTGCCCTCGATGTAGCCGTAGTCGGCCGGGTAGCGCATGGCCGTGAACAACATGCGGTCGAGCATGATCCGCCCGGTCGCCTCGTCCTTCTCGTACTTGTTGCGGGATCCGCCAGGGATCTCGATGTGCACCATCACGTCATCGTCTTCGGACATGGGGCGGCACTGTGCCAGCAGGCCGGCGGCGGTGCCCGCATCGGGCCATGTCCGGTGACGAGTGCCCTAGCCTGCGGCCATGGCAGGTCGCGTCGCACGTCGCATGTCGGTACTCGCCGCGCTGGTCACGGCCACGGCCGGCGCGCTGGGCGTGGTGGTGGCGGCCGTGGCGGGCGGCCAGGTGACAGGCGCCGAGCTCCTGCCCGACCTGCGCCAGGAGCCGCCATCGCAGGTGGCGGTGCGCCGCGACGGCGCCAAGGTGGTGCTGGTGTTCCGTTCAGCGGTGGGCAACGTGGGGCGGGGACCGCTCACCGTGAACGGGCGCCGTGCACGCGGGCAGCGGCTGATGACCGCAACACAGGAGGTGGTGCGCGCCGACGGCTCGGTCACCCAGGTGCCATTGGCCACGCGCCTCAAGTACCAGCCGGGTGGCCATAACCACTGGCACTTCCTGGGCTTCAACCGGTTCGACCTGCGCAACCCGGACACCGGGGCGCGCGTGGCCCGGTCCAACAAGGTGGGCTTCTGCCTGGGCAGCCGTTACCGGGTTGACCCCCCGGTGCCCGGCACGCGGGCGGTCCCGGTGATCAACCACAACTGCGGCCGGTTCCTGCCCGGCCTCATGACGATGCGCATGGGCATCGACGTGGGCTACGCCGACGACTACGCGGCCTTCGTGGAGTTCCAGTACATCGACATCACCCGGGTGCGGCCCGGGCGCTACCTGCTGGTGCACCGGGCCGACCCCGACCAGCGGCTTCTGGTGGGCGATCGCGCCGACGACGTGGCGTTCGCGCTCGTGCAGCTCCGCGCGCCGCGACGCCCGGGAGCGTTGCCGCGCGCGAAGGTTCTGGCGACGTCGGTGGGTGTCCCGCCCACCGTGTAACGCGCGTGCAGCATGCGCCGACCGCCCCTCGTGCCGGCGCCTTCGCCCGGGTTGAGTGAGCGCATGGCGAACCCGCAGGCTCCCCCGGCGCCGCCCGACGAGGCCGTGCGCCTGACATCGCTCCAGAGGCGCGTGTGGTTCCTCTCGGGAATGGGCGTGTTCCTGGACGGCTTCGACCTGTTCATCATCGGCGTCGCCCTGCCGCTGATCGCCGAGCAGTTCATGCTCGGAGGGTTCGAGCAGGGCATCGTCGGCGCCGCAGCCGTGCTGGGCGCGGTGGTGGGCGCCGCGGCGCTGGGGCGCATGGCGGATCGCTTCGGGCGACGGCGACTCTTCATGATCGACCTGTCGTTGTTCGTGGTCTTCGCCGTGGCCTCCGCGGTGTCGTGGGGCCTCTGGAGCCTGGTGGCCTTCCGGTTCCTGCTGGGCATGGCGGTGGGGGCCGACTACCCCATCGCATCGACGTACCTGGCCGAGTTCATGCCCACGCGCGTCCGCGGGCGCTGGACCGTGGGGGCGTTCTCGTTCCAGGCCATCGGCATGCTCACGGGGGCCGGACTGGGCGTGATCATCCTGCTCTCGGGTGCGGACCAGGACCTGGCCTGGCGGCTCATGCTCGGGGCGGGCGCCATCCCCGCGCTGGTGATCGTATGGCTCAGGCGCCATGTGCCCGAGAGCCCGAAATGGCAGGAGCACAAGGACAGCGGGGCGCCTCCCGCACCGGTGCGCGCGCTGTTCGCTCCGGGCGTGCGGCGGCGCACCACGCTGGCCGTGGTCCCCTGGTTCATCATGGACATCCTGCTCTACGGGGTGGGCATCTTCACGCCCACGGTGCTGGCGGCGCTGTCCTTCACCGGCGATGGCGGCATCGCGTCGCGCGACCTCGCCTCCACCGAGGGAGCGGCCTTCCTCGACATCTTCCTGGTGGTCGGGTTCATCGTCGCCATCATCATGGTGGAGCGCTGGGGACGCATGCGCCTGCAGTTGATCGGATTCGCGGGAACCACGGTGGGGCTGGTGATCCTCGCCACGGCGTCGCTGGGAAGTGGCTCCATGCCGTTCGTGTTCCTCGGGTTCGCGCTGTTCAACCTGCTCGTGAACATCGGGCCCAACTCCACCACCTTCCTGGTGGCCGCCGAGGTGTTCCCCACCGAGCTCCGCGCCACGGGCGCCGGCCTCGCCGCCAGCGCCGCCAAGATGGGGGCCGTGGTGGGCATCATCCTGCTCCCGATCCTCACCGGGTCCATCGGCATCCCCGCAACGATGTACATCGTGGCGGGGGTGAGCCTGCTGGGCTTCGTGGTGACCGCCGTGTTCCGCGTGGAGACGGCCGGCCGCAGCCTCGACGAGATCAACACCATGCCGTACCCGGTCCCGCGGCCGCATGGCGACACCGGCCGTCGGTGATCCTTTTGTAAGCATTTGAGCGGACCCCGTAAAGGGGATGGCCGATGCCCCCCCGAAGGGACGGCCGCACGCGACGATTGGGGGGTGCCGCTCTCCCGCCCCGCCGTCATCGCCATCGCCGCCGCGGCATGCGCCGCCGCGGGCGCGCAGGTGGCCGTGGCAGGCACTCCCGGGGCATCGTGCACGGCGCACTCGGTGTCGTTCCGGGCCAGCGACGTGGGGCGGTTCACGTGGACCCTGCCGGTGGCCCTGCGCTATGCGGCCAGCGCCAAGGTGCAGGTGCGGAGGTCCGGCACCACGGGCGAGTTCGTGAGCCTGTCGAACGTGGCGGTGTCGAGCTCGGGCACCCGCACGCAGCAGGCCGGCGTGGGCTCGCCGCGACTCGACGCCGGGTCGTGGGACTGGCGGATGTTCCTCACCGAGTGGGACGGCACCCTCATCACGTGCGACGGGCCGGCGTTCACCATCACGCGCCTGCCGCAGCCGGGCATCGTCCTGTCGGGAGCCGGCATCACGTCCGATGGCTGGCGTGCCCCGGGGTCGGGGCAGACCGCGGGCGTCGTCCCCGGGCCCGGGGACTCCGCCTCGGGCGCGCGCTCGCTGGTGCGCTTCCGCTACTCCAGCGGCTGGTGGACGGGTTGGCGCAGCGCGCCGGCCTCCCTTCCCACGTCCGACATCACCGCCATCGAGGCGCGTCGCCGTACGGCCGACGGCCTGCTGGGCGACGTGCGGAGCATCACCGTCCGACGCGATTCGTGGGCGCCATCGATGCCCGTTCCGCACGCCGACGCCATCGAGGTGGGGGAGTCGGGAGGGGGCGTGTCGTTCGCGGCGTCCACCGACTGGCTCTCGGGCGTGTCGGCGCACGAGGCCCGCGTGGTGTCAGCCGATGGGAAGGAGTCCGCGTGGAAGACGGTGGCCCCGGGCACGGTGGCGGTGGCCGGGTCCGCGGCGGGCGGCACCCTGCTGCTGCGTGCCTGCGATCGCGTGGGCAACTGCTCCGCCGCCGCCGAGGTGGAGGTGCGCCGGGCCACGGGGCCCATCACCACCCCCGCGCCCGAGCCCAGCCCCGCGCCCGCGCCCGCCCCGGCTGCCCCGCCGGCGCCGCGTCCGGCAGCGGGCCAGAAGGCCCCCAATGCCGCAGCCGCGGCCCGGGCCCGGCGGGCGGCGGCGGCGGCGATCGCGCCGCGCATCACGGCCCTGGTTCCGCGCCGTCCGCGCGGTGGCGCCGGCAGGGTGACCGTGGAGCTCACCCGGCCGGCGGAGGTCACGTTCGCGTTCCGCGGAACCGTGATCGCGCGGGCGTGGCTGGGCGCCGGGCGCACGCACGTGCGGTTGCCCGCGCAGGCGCGTGCCCGACGCGGCGCGCTGGTGGCGCGCCCGTCGGCGGGGTCCGCGCAGGGCGAGCCCGTCACCACGTCGGTCGCCCTGCCGCGGGCGTCGCGCAAGGGCGAGGCGGCGCGGCGCACCACCGCGTTCCGCGCCGGTGCCACCGGAGTGCTCTACGACCTCGACGCCGCCGTGCGCGAGGTGGTGGATCCCCTCGACGGGGCGCCCGGGTTCACCCACGTGCGCGGCGCGCTGCGGCAGGAGCCCTCCACGAGCGGGCTCTTCGCCCCCGACGACGACCGCTCGCAGATGGGCAAGGTCACCGAGGAGGACCTCCGGGGCCTGCCGCCCGAGCAGCTGGCCCAGGTGCTGCGCGACGCCATCGAGCGGTCCGACAGCCACCTCGTGGCCTTTGATGAGCTCACGCCGTACGAGTCAGACCGGAAGGGGCCGGTGGTCAAGGGCGGCCGCATCCCGCCGGCCGACCCCGACTCGCCGGGCGCGCACCTGGCGCAGGCCATGGCCATGCTGGACACCCCGTCCCCCTACGGCGGCACGTGGGCCAGCCGGGTGCACATCTACGTGGCCCCGGCGGTCACCTCGGCCATCGCCGCCGGGCGCGGGCCGGATCGCAATTGGGGCCGTGACGGCAAGGCCCGCTTCCGCACCTACCGCACGGTGATGACGGGGCTCGCCCGCGCCGGTGCCGTGTGGATCGAGGCCTACCACGGCAAGACCGTTCCGCTGCAGCCCTTCACGGCCAAGGAGTGGCGTCGCGCCCCGGCCGCGTTCGCGGCGGAGTACCGCCGCGCGGGCGGCGACATCTCGCGGTTGAGGTTCCTCCTCACCGGCACCGACGCCTACCCGCGCGGTGGGCGCCTGCCGGCTGCGTGCACCACGCCCATGGCATGCCAGTGGGCGCTTGCCGAGGGCACGGCGGCCGGGCGCGCCATCCTCGCAAACGGGGTCGGTGGCTACCGGCTGGGCGCGCATGCACGCCCGTGGCTGGCCGAATGGCAGGCGCGCGTGTCGTAGTCTCGCGCCGTGCTGCATCGCATCGCGCGCATCTCCCAAGCGCATCCCGTCCGCGTCATCGTGGTGGCCCTTCTCGTGGCGGGCGCCGCGCTGGGGGTGGGGCTCAGCCTGATCGGCGGGCTCTCGGCCAGCGGGTTCTACGACCCGCGGTCCAACTCGTACCAGGCGCAGGAGGACATCATCGGCGCCACGGGGGCGTCGGCCGTGCCCTCGATGACCGCCATCGTGGACCCGGGCGCGCCCGTCGCATCGCCAGAGGGGCAGGCGGCCGTGGCGCGCGTGGTCACGGCCATGCGCGACGACCCCGACGTGGCCCGGGTGGTGGGGCCCTCGCCGCAAACGCCCAACCTCACCTCCACCGATGGCAGCAAGGCCGCGGTGCTGGGCTACTTCGGCGACATCGACGAGGACCAGTCGCAGGCGGCCGCCGCCCGCCTGGAGGCCGAGCTGGGGGAGATCCCCGGGGTCACCGTGGGTGGGGCGTGGACCGCGGCGGCCGAGACCAGCAGCATCGTGGGGGAGGACCTCCTGCGCGCGGAGCTGATCGCGTTCCCGCTGCTGTTCCTGGTGTCGCTGTGGGTGTTCCGTGGGCTGGTGGCGGCACTGCTCCCGCCGCTCATGGGGGCGCTGGTCATCTTCGGGGGCTTCTTCTTCCTGGGGGTGGGCAACGAGGTCTACGGCATGTCCGTGTACGCCCTCAACCTGGTCACCGGCCTGGGGCTCGGGCTGGCCATCGACTACAGCCTCCTCATGGTGTCGCGGTACCGCGAGGAGATCGCGCGCGCGGGCCCGGGCCTCGAGGCGCTCTCGGTGACCATGCGCACCGCGGGCAAGAGCGTCATCTTCAGCGCGGTCACGGTGGGCGCGGCGCTCGCGGCGCTCATGATCTTCCCGCAGGACTTCCTGTTCTCGATGGGCTTCGGCGGCCTGGTGGTGGCGCTCATGGCCGCGGTCGTGGCCGTGGGCGTGCTGCCGGCCGTGCTCGCCCTGCTGGGCAACCGCGTCAATGCGCTGGCGCCCCGCCGGTGGCGGGCGCGCAGCGAGGCCGCGGACCGGGTGGAGCAGTCGGGCGGGTGGTACCGGCTCTCGCACTTCGTCATGCGCCGTCCGGCCGTGGTGGCAATCGTCAGCGCGGCCTTCATGGTCCTCCTGGCCCTGCCCGCGCTGGACGTCAAGTTCACCACCACCGACTCGGGCGTGCTGCCCGAGTCCGCCAGCGCCCGGCAGGTGGACGAGACCATCGCGCGGGAGTTCCCGGGCAGCAACGGCACGCCGATCTTCGTGGCGTCCCGCGCGCCCGACACCCCCCAGGCCTCGCGGCGGCTGGCCGAGGTATCGCGCGAGATCCGCCAGATGCCCGCCGCGGCCACCGTGGCGCCCCCGCGCTTCGTGGGCGGGGGGCTGTGGCAGATCGATGCCACGTCCAAGTACCGGGCGCTGGACGACCGGACCATCGCCTTCATCCAGGACATCCAGGCGCTCGACACCCCCTACCCGTCGAGGGTGGGGGGCTTCACTGCACTGTTCGTGGACCAGCGCGCCAGCCTTGGCGCGCACCTGCCATGGGCGGCGCTGATCATCGTGGCGGTCACCATCGTGGCGCTGTTCATCATGACGGGATCCGTGCTGCTCCCCATCAAGGCCGTGGTGATGAACCTCCTCACCCTGGGCGCCACGCTCGGGGTGCTGGTGCTCATCTTCCAGGACGGCCGGCTGGAGGGCTTCCTGCAGTACGACAGCCAGGGGGCGGTGGACCTCACCCAGCCCATCCTCATCGGGGCGCTCGCCTTCGGGCTGTCCACCGACTACGCGGTGTTCCTGCTGTCGCGCATCAAGGAGCTGCGCGACTCGGGGATGGGCGAGAGGGAATCGGTGGCCCTGGGGCTCCAGCGCACCGGGCGGGTGGTCACCGCGGCCGCCCTGCTGTTCTGCATCGCCATGGGGGCGTTCGCCACGTCGCGCATCGTCATCATCAAGGAGCTCGGCATCGGCACGGCGCTCGCGGTGGCGCTCGACGCCACCGTGGTGCGCGCGCTGCTGGTGCCGTCGCTCATGGCGCTCCTCGGCAAGTGGAACTGGTGGGCCCCGCGGCCGCTCAGGCGACTGCATGAACGCATCGGGGTGAGAGAAGGCGCCTGAGTCGCTAGTGTCCCGCGTCGGTCCGGACCAGTACTCGGAGGATTCACCCGATGTCGCAGCACGTCCCTCTCAGCGTCAGCACCCGCGAGGCCCGCGGTAGCGCGGCCGCGCGCCGCCTGCGCAAGGCCGGCATGGTGCCGGGCGTGCTGTACCGGCCCGGCGGCGACTCCCTGGCATTCCAGGCCGACGAGTACGAGGTGCGTCGCCTCATCCGCCGCGGCGGCATCCGTTCGGCCGTGGTCGACCTGACCGTCGACTCCGAGGCCCCGCGCACGGTGCTGTTCACCCAGTGGGACAGCGACCCCGTGCGCGACGAGATCATCCACCTCGACCTGCAGGAGGTCGACCTCACGGTGGAGGTCGAGGCGGACGTGCCGGTGGTGCTCGAGGGCACCCCGCAGGGCGTGCGCGACGGCGGCATCCTCGACCAGACCGCCCTCACCGTGCGCGTGCGGGCCCTGCCGGACGCCCTGCCGCGCGCCATCGAGTTCGACGTCAGCGACGTTGAGCTGGGTGCATCGGTGCACGTGGGCGACCTGGCCCTTCCCGCGGGCGTCACCATGGTCACCGACCCCGAGTACGGCATCGCGTCGGTCATGATCACCCGTGCCAGCCTTGCCACCGACGAGATCGAGGGCGAGGTCGAGGAGGGCGCCACCGAGGGGGGCACGCCGTCCGAGTCGGCCTCCGAGGCCGCGGAGCCCGAGGGCGAGTAGCGGCTCGTGGCGGACGCGGCAGCCGACGAGCCGCCGGTCCGCCTGGTGGTCGGCCTCGGCAACCCCGGGCCCCGGTACGCGCGCACCCGGCACAACGCGGGCCAGCGCGTGGTCGAGGCCCTGGCATCTCGCCTCGGCGGGCCCCGCTTCGCCGCTCGCTACGCGGGTGACTTCGCCGAGGCACGCGGCCCGCACGGCCCCCTGGCGCTGCTGGTGCCCACCACGTACATGAACGACTCCGGCGCGTCGGTGGGCCCGGCCGCGGGATCGCTGCATGCCGCGCCGGCCCAGGTGCTGGTGGTGCACGACGACATCGACGTGCCCTTCGGGGAGGTGCGCGGCAAGCGGGGTGGAGGCCACGGCGGGCACAACGGCCTGCGGTCCATCGCCGCGGGCCTGGGCAGCCCGGACTTCCTGCGCGTGCGCGTGGGCGTCGGGCGCCCGCCCCCGGGCTTCCGCGGCGACGAGGCCGGCTGGGTGCTGCGCGCCTTCGACGAATCCCCGGCCGAGGTGGACGCCCTGCTCACCCGCGGCCTGCAGATGACCGAGGCCGTCCTCGCCGACGGAATGACCGCCGCAATCGCACGCTTCCACGCCCGCCCCCCCGGCGAGAAGGCACGAAAGCGCGCCGAACGCCGGGAAGGGGGACAGTCCCAGGCCGGGGACAGTCCCAGCGCTGGGACTGTCCCGCCCGGGGGGGAGGCGTGACACTTCATCCCATTGACCGGCTTGTGCTCGATGCCCCGCAGGTGGGGGAGGCCGCCGACCGGCTCCTTGCGGGGCAGCTGGGCGGCGTGGTGCGGGTGGGGCCTGCGGCCTGGCCGGTGGTGCTGGCCGCCGTGGCGCGACGGGCGGGGCATCCGCTGCTCATCGTGCCCGCGCGCGACGAGGAGGCCCGCGACCTGGCCACCGACCTCACGGCGCTGCTCGGCGCGGACCGCGTGGCCCTGTGGCCCTCGCGCGGCGCCGTGGCGGGCGGGGGAGTGGGGATATCGCCGCACCTCACCGGGCAGCGTGCCCGCGCAGCGGGCGTCCTCGGCACGGCAGGGCACGTCGTGGTGGCGTCCGCCGCGGCGCTGGCCGAGCGGATCCCGGCCGCCGACGCGCGGGCGGGCGCGCTGGCGGTGGAGGTGGGCCAGCGACTGGAGCAGGACGACCTGGTGGACCGCCTGTCGGCCATGGGGTATGAGCGGGTTCCCCAGGTGGAGGAGCGGGGCGAGATGGCGGTGCGGGGCGGCCTCGTCGACGTGTACCCGTCCACCGCCGACGGTCCCATCCGCATCGACTGGTTCGGCGATGAGGTGGAGTCGATCCGTGCCTTCTCGCCGTTCACGCAGAAGACCATCCGCCCGCTGCAGCGCATGGAGGCATGGGCGGCCACCGAGGCCACCGAGGTGGACCTGGTGGACCCCCTCGACGATCCGGGTCCGCGCGGGGCCCGCGTGGTGCGCCTCGCCCCGGCCGAGTACGGCCGTGCCATGCGCGACGCCATGGAGAGGTTCGAGGAGGAGGCCGCCGCCGGCGCGCTGGCCGACCCCGATGCCCTCGTCGGGCGGCTCGAGCAGGACACCGCACTCGACCTGCTCCCGCCCGCGGGCGCGGACGACGCCGCGTTCGACGCCCTCGAGCCGCGGTTCCCCACGCGCGGCATGGCCGAGGCCGAGGCCGAGATGGCGCGGCTCTCGTCCGGGCAGTCGCGCCTGGTGGTGTGCTTCGCCCGCAGGGGCGACATGGAGCGCACCCAGGGCCAGGTGACCACGGTGAAGCCCGTCATCCTCGACCCCGCGGGGCGCGTGCCCGGGCCCGGCACCGTGGCCTTCGCGCACACCGACCTGCGCACGGGCTTCGTGTCGCGCCAACTCGGACTGGCCGTGGTGCCCGATGCGTCGCTGATCCGCCGCCGCCGCCCGGCCGCGCGCGCGCCCCTCACCGCCGGGCGCCGCATCCAGAGCTTCCTCGACCTGCGCGTGGGCGACTACGTGGTGCACGAGGACCACGGCATCGGACGACTGGAGGGCTTCGAGACGCGCACGGTGGCCAACGTGACCCGTGACTACCTGGCGCTGGTGTTCGCGGGCGACGACCGCCTGTACGTGCCCCACGACCACCTGGACAAGGTGTCGCGCTACGTGGGCGCCGACGGGGGCGAGCCCGCGCTGTCGAAGCTGGGCGGCAAGGCGTGGGCCACCATGAAGGCCCGTGCGCGGGAGTCGGTGCGCGAGCTCGCCGGCGAACTCATCACCCTCTACGAGGCCCGCGGCCGCGCCGAGGGGTTCGCGTTCCCGCCCGACGACGACCTGGCCCGCGAGCTGGAGCGGCGCTTCCCGTACCGCGAGACCCCCGACCAGCAGCGCGCCATCGATGAGGTCACCGACGACATGGAGCGCCCCGTGCCCATGGACCGCCTGGTGTGCGGCGACGTGGGCTTCGGCAAGACCGAGGTGGCCATGCGCGCGGCGTTCAAGGCCGCCGCCGGCGGAAAGCAGGTGCTGGTGCTGGTGCCCACCACCCTGCTGGCCCAGCAGCACGCCGCCACCTTCCGCGAGCGCTTCGGCGACCTGCCGGTGAGCATCGACATGGTCAACCGGTTCCGCTCCGCCGGCGAGGTGAAGGAGGTGCTCGGCCGCTTCCGCGACGGCGAGCTCGACATCCTCATCGGCACCCACCGCCTGCTCTCGATGGACGTCCAGCCCAAGGACCTCGGGCTGGTCATCCTCGACGAGGAGCAGCGCTTCGGCGTATCGCAGAAGGAGGCCCTGCGCCAGTTGCGGCTGAAGGTGGACGTGCTGGCCATGAGCGCCACGCCCATCCCGCGCACGCTCCAGATGTCGCTATCGGGCCTGCGCGACATCTCGGTGATCGAGACCCCCCCGCCGGGCCGGCGCCCCATCGCCACCCACGTGGGCGAGTTCGACGAGGACATCGTGATCCAGGCGCTCACCCGCGAGAAGGAGCGCGGCGGGCAGTCGTTCTACCTGCACAACCGCGTCGAGACCATCGACGAGGCCGCGGACCGCGTGCGCCAGATGGTTCCCGGGCTCGAGGTGATGGTGGCCCACGGCCAGATGAACGAGTCGGGGCTCGAGGACGTGATGCTGGCGTTCGTGCGCGGCGAGGCCGACGTGCTGGTGGCCACCAGCATCATCGAGTCGGGGATCGATATCCCGCGGGCCAACACGCTCATCGTGGATCGCGCCGACGCGCTGGGGCTGAGCCAGCTGCACCAGATCCGCGGGCGCGTGGGCCGCTCCGACGTCACCGCTCACGCCTACCTGTTCCACCCCGACATGAAGGACATGACGCGCGACGCCGCCGCGCGCCTTCGCGCGGTGGCCGACTACACCGACCTCGGCAGCGGCCTGCGCATCGCCATGCGCGACCTGGAGATCCGGGGGGCGGGCAACCTGCTGGGCGATGAGCAGAGCGGGCACGTGGCCGCCGTGGGCTTCGAGATGTACGTCGAGATGCTCCAGGAGGCCATCGCCGCGGGCCGGGGGGAGCCACCGCCCGAGGAGGAGGTGCGCGTGGACATCCCGGTATCGGCGTACATCCCCGCCGACTACGTGCCGTTCGAGGCCGCCAAGATCGACCTGCACCGGCGCATCGCCCTGGCGCCCGACGGCGACGCGCTGGAGCGCGTGTCGCAGGAGGTGGAGGACAGGTTCGGCGAGATGCCCCCGCCGGTCGGCGCCCTGCTGTCGGTGCAGCGCCTGCGCATCCTCATGCGCCGGGCCGGCGCGCGCCAGGCCGCCGCCCGCAGCGGTCGCATCGTCATCGGCCCGGTGCCCCTCGACTCCGCGGGCATGCGCGCGCTCCGCGACGGCGTGGATGGCGCGCTCTACTCCACGGCCGACAGCCTGATCAGCGTGCCCGCGCCCTCCGATCCCGCCGAGCGCATCCAGGCCGCCATCGCCGCCCTCGAGGCGGTGGTCGTGCCCGCCGCCGCGGTGGCATGAGCTACCTCATCCTCTTCCTCGTGGCGGCGGGGTTCGCCATGGTGCCCCTGCCGCTGTTCCCCTCGTGGGTGGTGGTGGCATACATGGTGGTGGAGTTCGACCTGCGGCTGTGGCTGGCGATCCTCTTCGGGGCGCTCGGCACCACCCTGGGGCGCGTGGTGCTGGTTGCGGTGTCGCGCGTGGCGGGCCATCGCATGCTCGGCCGCTGGTCGCAGCAGAACCTCGACTACCTGCACGCCAGGCTCGAGAACGCCGCCGGCGACCTGGGCATCGCCGTGCTGCTGGGGGCATCGCCCCCGCCCGCCGGCGTGCTGTTCATCCTCGCGGGCCTCATGCGGGTGCAGCTGTGGCTGGTGGCCGTCTCGGTGTTCCTCGGCCGGACCGTCGGCTACTGGATCAGCGTGGGGGGCACCAGCCTGGCGGCCGAGCCCCTGGCCGACCGCCTCCGCAGCGTCGTGGGCCCCTGGTCGGTCGTCCTGGCGGTGGCCATCGTGGCCGGCGTGCTGGTGCTGGCGCTGCGCATCGACTACCGCACGTTGATCGAGGACCGGAAATTCCGCCTGCATCGCGGACGACGCTAGAGTCCCGCGCCGTGATCCCTCGCCGTGCCGTCGCCGCCATACTCGTCACGTCCGCGCTGTCGGTGGCCGTGCTCACCGGGTGCGGCGGCAGCGGCCTGCCCGAGGGCGTGGTGGCCCAGGTGTCGGGCCAGGACATCGCGCAGTCCGAGCTCGACCAGCTGATCACCCAGCAGAGGGACGCCGCCGAGCAGCAGGGGCAGGACTTTCCCGAGGCCGGCAGCGAGGAGTTCACCACGCTGCAGCGCCAGGCGCTCGAGGGCCTTGTGTTCCAGCGCATCGTTGCGCTCGAGGCCAAGGAGTGCGGCAAGCCCTGCGTGGCCACGCCCGCCCAGATCCGCGCCGAGCGCAACAAGGTGGTGAAGTCCAACTTCGACGGCAGCAACGCCAAGTTCCAGGAGTTCCTGAAGGAGCAGGGCCTCAGCGCCGCCGACGTCGACCGCATCCTGCGCGCGGGCATCGAGGAGCCGCGCGTCACCAACCGCGTCACCAAGGGCATCAGCTTCACCCCCGCGCAGGCGCTCAAGTACTGCAGGGCCAACCCGCAGGAGTTCCGCCAGCCCGCCAGCCGCGAGGCCTCGCACATCCTCGTCAAGACCAAGGCCGAGGCCGACCGCATCCGCGCGCAGGCCACCACGGCCAACTTCGCCGACCTCGCGCGGCAGTACTCCACCGATGAGGGCAGCAAGGCGCAGGGCGGCGACCTGGGCACGGTGCAGAAGGGCGCCCTGGTTCCGGAGTTCGAGAAGGTGGCCCTGGCGCTGAAGGACGGCGAGATCTCGCAGCCGGTCAAGACCCAGTTCGGCTGGCACGTCATCACCGTGCGCGTGAGCCCGGCCCGCGACATCCCGTGCGATGAGGCCGAGAAGCAGATCATCCAGACGCAGACCTCGATCAAGAAGAACGAGGCCATCCAGAAGTGGCGCGAGAAGGTCACGAAGAAGTGGGAGGGCACGACCCTCTACGCCGACTCGTCCCTGGCGCCCACCTCCACCTCGGGGACCTAGGCCGCAGGTGATCCGGGTGATCGGCCTGGGGCCCGGCGCCCCCGACGCGGTCCCCGCCACGGCGCTCGCCGCCATCGACGACGCCCCGCCCGGCGCGGTGGTGGCCCCGCCGCTCGACCCCGCCCTGCTGCAGGTGCTGGGCGTGGCGCCGGGCCCGCTGCCCGCTCCGCTGCCCGACGGCGCGGTGGTGGTGGCCCCGGATCCCCAAGCGCATGCCATCGCGGCGGACCTTCCGCACGCGGTCACACTGCCGGACCGCCCCGCCCTGCGCGCCCGCGCCATCGGCGCCCGGGTGGCCGAGCTCGCGGTGGTGGCGTCGCGGCTTCGCGCCGAGTGCCCGTGGGACCGCGTGCAGACCGCGCAGACCATCGTGCCGCACACGGTGGAGGAGGCCTTCGAGGTGGCCGAGTCCGTGGCGGCAGGCGACCCCGTGCATCAGGCCGACGAGATCGGCGACCTGCTGTTCCAGTCGGTGTTCCTGGCGGCGCTGCTCGAGGAGGATGGCCATGCCGACCTCGCCACGGTGGCGCGCGGCCAGGCCGACAAGCTCATCAGCCGCCACCCCCACGTGTACGGCGACCAGGCGGCGGCCGACGCCGGCGCCGTGGTGGACATCTGGGAGCAGCGCAAGCGGGCTGAGCGGCCCGACGAGGGGATCTTCCACGAACTGCCGCCCGGCCTGCCGGCCCTGGCCTACGCCGCCAAGGCGCAGAAGCGCGCGGCCAGCGCCGGCTTCGCGTTCCCCGACGTCCGGGCCGCCCTCGACAAGCTCGACGAGGAGGTCGGCGAGGTCCGCGCCGACCCCGGCCAGCACGAGGTGGGCGACGTCATCTTCGCGGCGGTGGCCGTGGCGCGTGCCGCCGGGGTGGACCCCGAGATCGCCGTGCGGGCCGCCGCCGCGCGGTTCCGCGAGCGCGTGGAGGGCGCCGCGCGCATGGCGGCGGACGCCGGCGAGGACTTCGAGCAGCTCGACCCGGCGGCCCAGCTCGAGTGGTACGCGAGGTTCCGCGCGCGTCCGTAGTATCGCGCCGTCACCCGCACTCCATCCGGAAAGGTCCCATGGCCCAGATCACGCGCGTCCACGCCCGGCAGATCCTCGACTCCCGTGGCCAGCCCACCGTCGAGGTGGAGGTGGAGCTCACCAGCGGCGCCTGGGGCCGCGCGGCGGTGCCATCCGGCGCCAGCACGGGCATGCACGAGGCCGTGGAGCTGCGCGATGGCGAGCCGTCGGCGTATGCCGGCAAGGGCGTGCTGAAGGCCGTGGCCAACGTGGAGGATGAGCTTTTCGGCGCCCTCGTCGGCCTGGACGCCGACGACCAGGCCACCGTGGACCGCACCATGACGCAGCTCGACGGCACCCCCAACAAGGGACGCCTCGGCGCCAACGCCATCCTGGGCTGCTCGCTGGCCATCGCCCAGGCCGCGGCCAACGACGCCGGCCTGCCGCTGTACCGCTACATCGGCGGCGCGCGCGCGCACCGCATGCCGGTTCCGCTCATGAACATCCTCAACGGCGGCGCGCACGCCGACAACTCGGTCGACTTCCAGGAGTTCATGGTGGCCCCGGTGGGCGCGCGCACCTTCGCCGAGGCCCTGCGCATGGGGTCCGAGGTGTACCAGTCGCTCAAGAAGGTGCTTCAGGACCGCGGGCTCGCCACCGGCGTGGGCGATGAGGGCGGGTTCGCCCCCGACCTCCCCAGCAACCGCGCCGCGCTCGACGTGGTGATGGAGGCCATCGCCGCCGCGGGCTACCGGCCCGGCGACGACGTGGCCATCGCGCTCGACCCCGCCACCACCGAGCTCTACCGCGACGGCGCCTACCACCTCGACGGCGAGGGCCGCGTGCTGTCGTCGGCCGAGATGGCCGCCCACTGGGCCGAGCTCTGCGATGCGTTCCCGATCGTGTCGATCGAGGACGGCATGGCCGAGGACGACTGGGACGGCTGGAAGCTGCTCACCGACGCCGTGGGCCAGGACGTCCAGCTGGTGGGCGACGACCTGTTCGTCACCAACACCGCGCGCCTGCAGATGGGCATCGACCGCGGCGTCGCCAACGCCATCCTCATCAAGGTCAACCAGATCGGCACGCTGTCGGAGACCCTCGCGGCCATCGAGCTGGCGGCGCGTCACGGGTACCGGTCCATCATCTCGCACCGCTCCGGCGAGACCGAGGACACCTTCATCGCCGACCTCGCGGTGGCCACCGGTGCCGGGCAGATCAAGACCGGCGCACCCGCGCGCGGCGAGCGCACCGCCAAGTACAACCAGCTGCTGCGCATCGATGAGCAGCTGGGCCCGGCGGCGTCGTATCCCGGCACCCAGGCGTTCTCGCATCACTGATGGCAGGAAGTCGCCAGCGGAGGGCGTACCCCGGTACCGAAGGGGCCCAGCGGGGGCCCCGCTCGTGGCGGGAACCGCGCGCTGCTCAAGCGACTGCTCATCATCGGACTCATCGGCGGCCTGGCGTTCGCCTACGTGGGGCCGGTGCGCGACTACATGCGCCAGAAGGAGCAGTTGCGCACCGAGCAGGTGGAGCTGATCGAGGCGCGCACGGTGCGCGACGACCTGGCCCGGCAGATCAAGGCGCTCGGCCGGGCCGACGTGCTGGAGGCCCGCGCGCGCGAGCTGGGCATGGTGCGCCCTGGCGAGACGCCCTACGCGGTGCGGGGCATCACCAAGGCCGTGCCGCCACCCAAGGCGCCTGTCGATGAGCCCACCGGTGTCTGGGGGTTCATCACCGGATTCCTCGGCTGACGCCGAGGCGGTGCGCGCCCTCATCGGCCGCGAGCCGCACGCGGGATTCCGGGTGAGCGTGCGGTGCCCGTTCGGGGCGCCGGCCGTCATCGAGAACGCGCCTCGTGATGCAGAGGGGCACCCGTTCCCCACCCGGGAGTGGCTCACCTGCCGTGCCCTCGCCACCGCCGTCAGCCGCCTCGAGGCGGACGGGGGAGTGCGAATGCTCGAGCAGGACCCCGACCTTGCGCAGGCGCTGGCCGGCGCGCATGCGCGCCATCAGGCGGTGCACGAGGGGCACCGCGTGGCGGGCGCGGGCGACCCCGACCACGTCAAGTGCCTGCACGCGCAGCTGGCCTTTGCGTTGTCGGAGGGGGGCAACCCCGTGGGCGACTGGATCATCGCGCGCAGCGGCGCCGGGTGGCCCGCCACCTGCTGCGTGGAGCGCACCGCATGAGGGGCGCCCCGCCCGCCGTGGCCAACGCCCTGATCGAGTGGGACGCCGGCGAGCGGCGGCTCGACCAATCGGGTCCCGCGCGCGATGCCCGCCTGCGCGTGGTGGCCGCCGTGGACGACGAACTGCGGCGCCGCGTGGGCGCCAGCTACTCGCTCGGCGACCTCCTGCGGGCCTACGAGGAGTCGTCGTCGTGGTTCCTGGAGCTCGCGGAGCGCGTGGCGCCGGCGACGCCGGCCGCATGGGATCCCTCGGCAACGCTGGATGCCGCCTTCGCGCGGTGGGCCCGTAACGCCACCGATGCGGTGGCCCGATGAGCACGGCCCGCGCGCGCGGCGAGAAGCCGGGCGGCCGACCCCCGGGCACGGTCACGCGCACGGTGGCCATCCTCCTCGCGGCGGGGGCGCTGGTGATCGGCGGCATCATCGGTTACGTGGCGCGCGGCGGCCCCGACCAGCCGGATCAGCTCCAGGTCACCACGCCGCTGCCGGTGGTCACGGTCACCGTCACGAAGCCCTAGGCGCCGCCGCAGTCCATTCGGCCGCCAGCACCGGGTCGGAGGTCTCGCCGCGGTCGATGAGGGCGTGGATGGCCGGCAGGGCGTCGCGGCGCAGGTACACATGGCGTTGCCCCACGCTGGGCTTCTCGCCCAGCAGGCCGGCCCGCACCAGCGCCTCGCCCACCTCCAGCGCATCGCGGCGGTCCTCGGGCGCCGCGCCGCGGTACAGGTGGTCGAACTCCGTGTGGTACTGCGCGCCCACCTTCCCCATGCGCAGCAGGCGTCGCAGCACCGTGCGCGCATGCCGGCGACGCGGGCACGGGTCGTCCTCCACCTCGAGGCTCGGGGCATCCGGCGGCGGCGGCACGCCGTCCAGGCCCCACCGGCGCAGTTGGTCGGTGATCTCGGGAGGGTATGAGCGGGCATCCATGGCCTGGCCATGGGCCGCCAGCACCAGGGCCACCCGCAGCGGGTGGCTCCAGGTGGCCGTGGCGAGCGCGCTCAGGGGGTCGTCCGGATCGGGCCGCGCGGGCGGGCCGGGCAGCGCCACCTCGGGTCCGTCGGGCCGCACGTCGCGGGGCAGCAGGGCCAGCATGCCGCGCGACGGAGGGGGGAAGGCCTCGGCCACGGCGAGCGGGGCGATCTCATCGTCCACGCCCGGCAGCGTCAGCACGGCCAGCCCGTGCCAGTCGAGCACCGTCACGGCATCCGGCGTGGCGCCGGCCTCCACCGCGGCGCCCACGGCGCGCATCATCACGCCGGCGGCGTGGCGCGGCGCCATGTCGCGCACCTGCTGGGCCGACACCGGGAGGATCCAGGCCGGGCAGTCGTCGGGCGTCGCGCCGGCCCAGATCCACGCCACGCACGCGCGGTCGTGCAGGTGCTTCTTCGACAGCGCCAGCGCCTCGCGCACGGCATCGTCATGATCGCCCCGCGCCCATGCGGGCAGCGACCCGGCCACCTCGGCCGGATCGCGGGAGAGGTCCGCGATGCCGAGGCGCGTCACCGGCCCGTTCCCGGGCCGGTCCGGCTAGTCCTCGTCGGGCAGGTCGGCGTCGCCGTCG
>Ga0180431_10000809_pt1 | contig 44494 bp, 61 predicted proteins | sample SS_ome_11_FD_132459 | JGI IMG/M metagenome (GOLD analysis project Ga0180431, IMG submission 132459) | Hypersaline lake sediment archaeal communities from the Salton Sea, California, USA - SS_1_MS_1 metaG | ecosystem: Environmental > Aquatic > Non-marine Saline and Alkaline > Hypersaline >... | reverse complement strand
GGTTAGAGGACTAAAAATTCATTCGTGTCAAAGTCGCTGGCACGACTGGCTACTCATGAATTTTGAAACGATTGGAGGAGAAAGATGTATGTGATTGCTGAAAGGGCATAAATCACGGGTTAGAGGACTAAAAATTCATTCGTGTCAAAGTCGCTGGCACGACTGGCTACTCATGAATTTTGAAACGATTGGAGGAGAAAGATGTATGTGATTGCTGAAATAGGCATCAATCACGGGGGGAACATGAGCCTGGCGCAGGACATGATAGCCGCGGCGAAAACGGCGGGCGCGGACGTAGTCAAGTTCCAGCTCTACGACAGCGAAATCCTGTTGAAGGATACGGAGTTTCTCGACCAGGTGCGGCCGTGTGACCTGTCACGCGAGCAGTACAACGACCTCGCAGGCTTCGCCAGGAGCCTGGACATCCAATGCAGCGCAAGTACATTCGACCTCGAACGCCTGGAATGGCTGAAAGCCACGTCGCCGCCCTTCTACAAGATCGGTGGACGCGCGTTCAAGGACGTTAAACTGGTCGAGGCGACTCTTGAGAGCGGCCTGACCTACATAAGCCTGGGCATGGCGGACGAAAAACTGGTCAAACGCTACGCGAAACACCCGAACGCGCGGTTCCTGTCCTGCAAGTCGCAGTACCCGGCCGTCTACGAGGCTTCGGATCTGGACCGGGCGTTCCAGGACAAAAAACAGCTGAAGGAACGCTGGTCGGGCGTCAGTTGCCACGAAGCGGGCATCGGCTACGCCCTGTTCATGGCGGCGCACGGCGCGAAGGTAATCGAAAAGCATTTTACAACCAGCCGCGAACTGTCCGGCGTGGACATGGCCTCGTCCATCGAGCCGACTGAACTCAGACAATTATGTAGTATTGCACCTGAATTGGAGAAATACAGTACAATGTAACTCTGAGTTCAGGCCTCGCCAAACTCGGCAAAGCCGCGTTGAGAGAGCCGCCGGAGGCATATATGGACAAATTGTGGAAAATCAAACAGGGGCATGTCCTCAACCGTCTGGCCGAACTGCCGGACGAGTCCGTGCAGTGCATCGTGACTTCGCCTCCGTATTGGGGCTTGCGCGACTACGGCGTGGACGGCCAGATTGGCCTCGAACCCACCATAGACGAGTACCTTGAGCGCATGGTAGCTGTGTGCCACGAGATTAAGCGTGTACTGCGTACTGACGGTACGTTCTGGCTGAATATGGGGGATTGCTATGCGGGCGGCGGGCGCGCATCCGGAAAGCAACTTGACGAGAATGGCATTCCAATACACGATACAGCAAAACAGAAAAGCAATCGCGGTTCGCACGTGATGCCTTCTCCTGTCCCCATCGGCCTCAAGCCCAAAGACCTTATAGGCCAGCCGTGGAGATTAGCGTTCGCGCTACAGGCTGACGGATGGTGGCTCAGAAGTGATATTATATGGTGTCTATCTGGCGGCGCAAGAGTCTATGCTAAAACACAAAAGGGCGAGATGCCAATGACAATCAAGGATATGGTGCGTCTCAGACCAGAAACGGTACAGCTCTGGAATGGCGAAAAATGGACGCAGGTGCTTGGTTGGAATAAGGCTAATTCCAGAGACGGTGCGTTAGAGATAGAGCTGCGAAGTGGAGAGCGCATTGGTTGTACGTCAGGACATCAATGGCCTACGCAGCGGGGTCTTGTTCGTGCTGACGAGTTGCGCAAGGGCGACGTAATTCAAACCTGCAGATTACCCGGTAGAAACCGGAATAATCCGTCTCACCTTCGACACGAGATTGGCTGGTTTATTGGTCATTATCTTGCAGAGGGCAGCAGAAGTGGTGATACGATTCAAATATCTTGCCATAAGAAAGAACTGCCGGAAATAGAGAAAGAATGGAGGGCATTGGCCGAGGCATACGGTGGGAGTGTGCATAGCCACTGTTATCACGGAAACGCCGCAACCGTCTGTGTGGAATCTTCTATCGTTCGGGCAATCATAGACCACTATATAGGCGGCAGGACGGCAAAAAATAAGCATCTGAAGCCTGCTGTCTGGATGCACAACGACATGTTTTTGGGCGAATTACTTGACGGCTATCTTCAGGGTGATGGGCATTATGACAAGAAAAATGATAGGTGGCGGCTGGGCTTTACGCGGAACGACTATCTTGCGGCAGACCTGCGGACGCTATGCGCTCGACTCGATGTTGACATCCGTTTGAAAATTAGCCATGGCAATATCGGCGACAAGACATACCCGACCTACCGTGGTAGTTTGCGGATGATTGCGAGCAGGCATTGGAACGCCAAGCAAAGCGGGGAGGTTATTGCTATTCGCAAGAGTCGTGCGCGGCAGTTTTGGGATATAGGCGTTGAGGATGAACCTCATTTGTTTGCGCTGGCATCTGGTGTTTTGACCCATAATTCAAAGCCTAATCCCATGCCGGAAAGTGTGACCGATAGGCCGACAAAGGCGCACGAGTACGTGTTCCTGCTGACGAAAAGCGCGAAGTACTACTATGATAACGAGGCTGTGAGGGAAGATTCTAACACGTTTGACCTTTCCATTCGGGACAGAGAGAACACTAAGCTCAATAACGTCCCTGGCAGTACCAAAATGCACGGGCTTGTTACAAATCAATATCAAACGCGCAACCGCCGTACCGTATGGCATATCCCGACGCAGCCGTTCCCCGGAGCCCATTTTGCAACATTCCCTGAAAAACTTATTGAGCCATGCATCAAGGCTGGCACGAGTAAAAAGGGATGCTGCCCTGTTTGCGGCGCGCCGTGGGAGAGGGTGACGAAAGATAAGGGCTATAGCAAGCACAGGCCAAGCGCAGGGAATGACCCTCGTTCACGTTCTCAGGACAAACAAGCAAAAGGTTCGCTTGACGGGCATCACGGTTGGAGAGGAAACAACCTACTCAAGAATGCCCCAGAAACCATCGGCTGGCAACCCACATGCGACTGTAGCAAGGAACCTGTGCCGTGCCTCGTTCTCGACCCGTTCAATGGCTCCGGCACTACGGGCGTGGTGGCGGTGCGCAACAACTGCCGTTTCCTGGGCATTGAACTGAGTGAAAAATACTGTATAATGGCGGAGAAGCGTATCGAGCGCGCGGCGAAGGGTTTGAGCAGGGAGGAGCAGGAAGCGGGTCAAAAGCCGCTGTTCTGAAGGAGTTATTTTTCACAGCGCGTCAAAGTTGCGCTTTGCGCAACCGGCGGCTTGTTCTGAATAACACTGTTTTAAGGAGAAGGCAATGGGACGATGGGGATACGCGCCGGATGAAAGCGATGACTTTCTCGAACTTTTCCAACATGTAATTAATCCACTCGAATACATGATAATAGATAACAACACATCTCCTCTCAGGCTTATGGAAGCGGCATGGCTTTACAACGAGATATGCAAAAATCCCAAGCTCTACTACAAGCCAGAAGAACAGACCCTGTCCATGGCCAGAAACAAACTGCAGACACTCGATATAGATGACAAGTTCGAAGATGAAAGAAAAAAACTGGTAGCGGACATAAACGAAACTTTGAAGCGAGAACCGCGCATAACTTCATTAGGCGAGAAAATACAGGAAAAACTTAGGAAAGGAGAGTAATTATGTTAGAAGTGCCGAGGAATAAGAACTACCTGACCGTGGTGGAGGAGAGGTTGTGCGAGATATTCAAGGTCCCGTTCTTCGAGTTCTACGAGAACCGGCCGCAACGCACGTATCCGCACCATTTCCACTCGCCGGCCGATACGCCGGAAGACGAGCCGAGGGTAATAAACAGCATGGAAAACGCGCTGCCCGCGCCGGTGGCCGAACTCGTCGAGCTGCACCTGCGCACGGCGTTCTCCCGGGCCTTCGACAAGGCCTACAACATCGCCCTGGACAAGGCGAAACGCGCGAAGAAGAAATACCTGCTGTTCGGCAGCCGGGTGTTCGACGACACGCCGAACACGGACATGTTCATGCTGAAACTCGCCGACCCGGACGAAACGGAAATACGCAGGACGGTCGAGGATTCCGGGGCCGCGATGTCCGGCGAACAGTTCGAGCAACTGAAGGCCCTGTGCCGCGAGACCATGGAACTGCGCTACGCCCAGGGCTACGCCGCAGGCTACCACAAAGGCCGCCAGTTGGTGGTGCAGGGCGAGGAACCCGATGTATTTTGATAGCGGGTTCCTCGCGTCGCCAGTCCGGTGAGCTTTGCTCACCTGCCTCGCCAACAATTTCGACTACCGGAATTGTGAGAGAGTGACGAGAGACATCTTGGCCTTAGCCGCAGGAGGAATGACGTTGGATGAACTTATTATACATGCCATAAAGGGAGATGTTTTTTCTACAAAGAGAGACATGAATTTCCGGGAAATAGTGGAAAATACGCCCCTGTTCTGCCTCAGACCTGCGGCGGAAGAACCCATACGCATGTTCAACCTGAACATGCCCGCACCTGTCAGGTTGACACTGCCCTTTCCATTAAAATTGGAAAAGAGTTTTGAGGCGGAAATATTGCAATGCCGGGACTACAGCCCGGATATCTACGGCCAGCTCCGCTTCAGGGTATATCTCATTTACAGGCCGTGGGACATGCTGAGTAATGAAGCGGTTATGTATGATATGGCGGATCTGCCACCGGACGGTGGGGAGAAGGACGCAATACCTATCTTCAATTACCGCATACCGGACGAAGAACCGGACTATCTGATGCCAAAAGAGGTCAGGGAGAAATTCGACGGAAGGGGGCGACTGAAATGAAATTGATGTCTCTCGTCATAAAATTTGAGGCAAATTTTAAGACTGGCGACGCCGTCACTTTCATACGGCGCATAGCATTAAAAGGAGATACGCCGTGAAAGTGACGGAAGAAATTTTCGAGGATTGCAAGACCTGGATATGCGACGATCTGGGCTACGACGAGTTCTCGGAAGTCCGCCTGCAGGTGTGCGAGCAGGCGGAAAAGGACCATGAGAAGAAGGAGCGGTGGTATGCGCATACCGGCCATCTGCCGGACACTATTTGCGTCTGCGAGGCCATCGAGGATCTGGACGAGGACATTATCTATGGCATCATGATGCATGAGTTCGGACACCTGTTCTGTGAACGCTATCCGAGGAAGGGCGGCAGGAACACGGACGCGAATGCGAACAAGGCGTCGAAGAAATACTTCCATACGCCCATATACATCACCGACGACGGGTTGAAACTGGAGTTCATCGACTTGCCGCTCGGCGGCGAGGAAGAAGACGGGGACGAGACGTTCGGCTCGGGCAGATACGACCCCGGTCCGAAGGTATATGAGCCCGAAATACTGAAACCGGAAGACAGGTTGCCAGGGAATATCAAGGATATCGGGATGTACTAAAGTAGTAATTTTTAACAACGTGTCGAGGTTAGCGCGGCTAACCGGCGACTTGTTCAAAATTACAAAGACGTAATTGGAAAAGAACAGTATGAAATATCGTAGTTTCTGTTCCGGAATAGCCGCGGATACGGTCGCGTGGCAGGAATTGGGCTGGCAGTGCCTGAGCTACAGCGAAATAGAGCCGTTTCCATGCGCGTTGCTCAAATACTATTACCCCCGGACACCCAACCTTGGTGATATGACCGGATTGAAAGGAGAAAACCTCGATGGGGCAGATGTCTTTATTGCCGGAACCCCCTGTCAGTCGTTCTCAGTCGCAGGCCGAAGAGAAGGACTGGATGACCCGCGTGGTAACCTCACGCTTGAGTTTTTTCGACTTGCTATCAAGGCACGGGTTCGTTGGATCGTCTGGGAAAACGTCCCCGGTTTACTGTCGGATGATGGAGGACGAACGCTTGGAATCATCTACAGGCTCCTGGCAGAACACAATTATTTTGGCGCCAGTAGAATCCTGGACGCTCAGTTCTTCGGAGTTCCCCAGCGACGCCGACGTCTGTTCTCTGTCTTCTATCTTGGAGACTGGCGCCCTCCCACAGCGGTATTACTTGAGCGCGAGAGCCTGTGCGGGTATCCTTCGCCGAGCCGAAAAACGGGGGAAGAAGTTGCCGGATGTTTTGCGGGCCGCTCTGGAGAAGGTGGCAGCAGGCAGGACCTCGACACCTGCGGAGCCTACGTAGCCGCCCCCAAGCAGGCACCGGAGGTCGCCGCCCCGATTACAAAAGCCTTCGCCAAACATGGCGGCCGCACGGCAGGGAACAATCCGGGCGCAGACAACATGGTGGTCGGGCCTATATGTGCGCATAGCAAGGAACACGGGCATACCATGGGTTCTCAACAAGCGGCCGAAAACAACCAGATAATAGTCGAAGGCGACTCAAAAGTCTCTACTCCAGACCTGCCCCGTCTCCGCAAGGGTTGCGGACGCGCTGGCGAAACGGCCAAATGGGCGAAAGGCACGGGCGGCCCGGCCGGGGACGAAGCCTACAATCTGGTGACTGCGTTCGATGCGAAGAAGGACGGGGAAAACGACAAGGACGTGACCCCGCCCCTGAGAAGCTCGAACAGCCGCGACTCGAACCAGAACACCGGCGGTCAGATCGGCGTGGTGTACGAGAACCACGGCCAGGATAGCAGGGTCAGCGAATGCCGCGGCATGGCACCCACGGTCCACAAAAAATTCGGTACGGGCGGCAACAATGTCCCGTTTGTAGCGGATAAGCCGAAAGCGTTTCAGCAGAATACACGCGATGAAGTACGTTTCGTGGGCGGGGATGGCGACAAGGCGGGTTGCGTGTCGGCAGAAGCAGGCATGAAGCAGCAGAACTACATACTGGAAAAAGGAAAAAAAATCTCGGCCAAGCAGGTGCAATGGTCGAGCGGCGGCGGCAAGGTGTTGAACGACTCCGCGCAGGCCCTGCGCAAAGACCCGGAAGCAAACTACCAGTTTCTGCTTGAGAAAAAAGAAGATGCGAAGCAGGTGGACGGATCGAAAGTGGCATCCACTTTGCGCGGTTTCGGACACGGCTGGCAGGGTCAGCAGAACAGCACGAACAGCGTCATGCAGGGAGCCACCGTCCGAAGGCTCACGCCGCGGGAATGTGAGCTGCTTCAGGGCTTCCCCCTCGATTACACCGCCGTCCCGTTCCGGAAGTACAGGCCGAAAGACTTCGAGGAATTGGCGGAATACTATCGGGAGATAAACCCGGGCCTCACGGAGGGGGAAATAGAGATGATGGCCTCAGACGGCGCACGGTACCGCGCTCTGGGCAACGCCATGGCCGTGCCGGTCATGCGGTGGATAGGCCGTAGGATAGAGATGGTAGAAGCTATTCTCAAGGAGCAGAAGTGAGTATTCTCGACGTGTCGAAGTTGCCGTAGCCAACTGGCAACTTGTGAATACTCACATCTCATCTCAATAAAACAGAAAGCTACGTCGATATGGACGTAGCTTTTTTATTGAATAAATTCACGGATTCAAGAGTCGCAGGTTGGCGAAGCCAACTTTGACACGAATGAATTAGTGATTCATCTTCCCTGCAGGCGGTCGGCTTCCCCTATCACGTCCCGCGCCAGTTCCCGCATTTTCATGACGAGGCGTTTTCTCGTCGGATCCTTCTGCATGTTGGCGGTTTTCAGAAGCCCCAAAGCCGTGTAGCACTCCTCTTCCGCGGCATGCGGGTCTCTGTGCAGCAGCTTCATGCCCTTCCTTATGTGTTCGTGTGCCGTGTTCACCACGTATCGCCATTCATACTTCGTCAACGGATTTATCCGTTGACCGCACCCGCCAACCTTTGCGTAGCAACGTCGAGAGGCATTCTTCCTTCTCTTCCTGTCTAAAAATTTGCTTCCAGCCAAAAACGCAAGACCCCCGGCCGCTCCTTGTAACATGGCCAATTCAACTGGTCCTACATTCCTTCTTCTCCGTTGAATTGCCATGGCGTCGCCAGACTTTCGCCTGGAAGGCGAACGTCGAGAGACATCTAACCTCTCGCCACGCGCTCTTCGACCACGAGGCTGGCGAGGCGGCGAAGTTGCATTTCGCCTGCGAGAGACATCTGTCTTCCGCCTTCTCGACCGCCGCTTGTACAATACCCCGCCGGCGAACTGCTCGCCGGAATAGTCATCCTCCCAGTCGTCGGCGATTTCATCCACGTCGAGAGGATTCCGCCTCGCCCTTCTCGCCTGGCTTGCATGTACCGCGCGGAGCTGCTTCTCCGCGCCCTTTTTCGTCTTGGGCTTCCTGGACAGGGGTCGGCCGGACTCACTGAACGCCTTCCAGCCTCCCTTGACCTTTTTCACGTAGTTTTTCCGCTTCATGTTCCCTCCAAAACCTAAATTGTAAACAATTAGGCTGAAATTAGGTTTTATCTTAAATCCGGATAATGTTTCAATACCCTTCCCGGTACCGGGTATCCTGCCCTGAGTGCCTGTTTGACTATTCTTCTGTGTCCTTTTGCGGCGGACGGAACACTTACTCTTTCCCCGGCGATTTCGTCTCTCGTGTAAAAATATCCGTTTTCATCCACGAAGCCGCTCACCAGAGACGGCTTGGCAATGGGATAGTCGTCCTGCCACGACACGATAACTTCATCGGGCAATTCCAAAAGATTATGGATCCCGCTCATCGGGTATACGTATCCCGTCTCCATGTCCATGAAAGCGGCTTGGAAGCTGCTGTCCCGCAATTTTGAGGTTATGGCCCCTTTCTCCCGGTAGGCGTATGATTCCTTGCACAGTTTGCCATAGGTCATCGCCCTGGCATATTCGTCCGGCGTCATCTCCCATACCTGCGGATTTGTCCTGTAGGCCGTCCAGTCGCCGAACCGGACTATGGCATCGGTGTTCCAGACCACGGACTGCGGGTAGTACGAAATGCTGCCGCGGTTGAACGCACCGTCATACCCCGTTCTCTTGAGCCGCCGGATGAGGCCCGGGGTTACCCGCTCGTCCGTCAGGTCGGCGAACAGACCTTCGGCCTCGACTTCCACGTACACGGGCGGACGTTTCTGGCGTATGCCGAGGGGTTCGAGCCATTCCTGCTCCCAGAACCGGATATTGTAGGGCTGGCCTGCGAGCCTCGTTATCCAGTCCGGGTACCCGTCCTCCTCGAAGTGGCCGAGGTCGCGCAGCGCACTTTCCAGCTCGTACTCGCTGATATATCTGATGTGCCGCTGGTACCTGAGTTCCTTCTCCAGTTTGCGGGAAATTTCTATTCTCTGCAACTCGCCGAGCGTTTTCAGGAACTCGCACTTCCCCTCCGCGCGCCCGGCCCATATCTGGGGTGCTTGGCTGAAATAGAGGCCCGCGCTGCCGAGATCGCCCACCTTGCCTCTTGCGCGCGTCCGTGAGATATCGAGACCGCGTTCGAGTGCTCTGTACACGGGCGAGGGGTCGCTGGTCACATGAATCCCCCATAAAACATCCGTATCCGGCATGTTACACCCCTAAAAACGCCCTACAAAGGCCGCTTTTTTCAAAAACGCAGTATTTCCCCTGCTGCTTGACCGTTTTTACTGCATATATATCAAAGAAAAGTGAATATCAACTTCCCTTCAGGATAAGGGAAACGAGCTGGCCTTTCGTCCGTGCGCTGACACCGAGTTCGCGCCCGATTACCCGAAGCTCCTTGACCCGGAGGCTTTCGAGATATTCGCGCGTATAGCCTGGCTTCATCTCTTCTTCGATTACCGGCTCGGGATAGTCGAAGACATCCTCTTTCCTCGTCTTCTCCGATTCCGCCGGGACTTCGACCGCTCCGGGGACTACCGGTTTTGAAACCGGTTTTGCGGGCCTCGATACCACCCTCGGATTGAGTTCGCCGCTGTAACTGTTCGGCTCGACCTGCCACGGCTTCTTCGTCTTTCTGCCCTTCTTGGACATGACTGCCTCCTCTACAATGTTTTCCTCGCCAAAACGAACGCCTCGGCGTATTCGAATCCGCTCGCCGCGCCCCATACGCGGGCGAGGGCTTTCACGTTCTCGTAGCTCCGGGGATGCGGAAATTTTCGCATCTCCGAATCGTAATGACGGAGAAGCGATATCTTCTCCTCCATGTAGCCGGAAATATCGCTGAATGCGTTGGCCGGGAACCGCTTAAACGACCAGTCGGTCGAACTCGGCACCTCAAAACAGTATATATCCCGGACCGGGGTGTCTTTGAACGGGCGGGCCGCAGTCATGACGGCCTGCGAAGTTATCCTGTGGTCGATGTTGAGGTCGCCGTCCCAATGGGTGAATATGGTTGCGGGCATGAAGTCATCGATGCTTTTCTCCACGTCCCGTACTATACTGAGTAAACTGACCGAATCGTATCGGTTGTCCGGGAAATCAAGCACTTCGAAATGCGAGGGCAGTTTGTTGCAGACCCCTTCGATGGCCTGTTTTTGTACCACGCCGCTTGTCGCCCCGGTAAAATCCTCGTCACGGCCGGCGCCGAGGACTAATATCTTTATCTCGTGGCCCTTCTTTGCCAGTTTGGACAACGTGCCGCCGACCCCGAGCACTTCATCGTCAGGATGGGCCGCTACAACCATTATTTTTTCGAGATACATTAAATCTCCCTTATCTTTACGGTTGCTTCTATGCCGGAATCGGATATCTTCGCTGCGCCAAACTCGTACCGGAATCCCATGTGCTCGATGAAGGCGGCCGGATAGCCAGGCGCATCTAACATTCTAATGAAGTCGTAGAGTCTTTCAAGAGAGGGTTTGCGTTCTATCCGGCTCATGTCGGGTGTCCTTCGCGTAAAAAAGAAGGGTTCGCCCTCCTGTTCCTCCGGTATGGGTTCGACCGCGACTATCATTTTAATCATTTCGACGGCAAGCCCCATGGCCCGTTTGTAGATATCTGCTGCGCTTCCTTCAAGCGAGAGTTTTTTCTTCAGATATACCGGACCTGCATCGACCTCCTCGACCATGCGATGGGCCGTCAGAACGGTTTCCTTGTGGCCGTACTCAATGAGATTCTGCAACGGACTTCCACCCCGGCCGTAAGGCAAGTCGGTCATGTGGAAGTTCACGCATTCGAATTTATTTAACAGCTCGGAGTTTACTTTTTCGCGCCAGTGTAGAAAAAAAACGAATCTGGGTTCATGTCCGGCTATATCATTTACAAGTACCACGGGTTCCGCACCATCTATATAATACCATTTGCCCGGGAACTTGCAGATGGTCTTATTGAATATGTCCCGCGCCCATTGAGTACAGCCTACAACGACGTATCTATTGTTCATTGTTTACCTTCATCTCCAGAAAAACCTTGCTTCCGTTCGCTTCCATGTAAAGGTTGTTGTAGTTTTCATGGCTCAGACCCATTATTTTCCGGAAAAAATCCTCGTGCCCCCTGATGTCCAGTTTTTTTATTCTTTCGATATCCCTTGTGGTATGATACGTACCGGGCCCGCTTTGCGGTATGCGTTCGGCAATGCCTTCTTTTATCATCGGCCAGGTATCCCTGAATAAGTCTATTGACGCATCCTGCAGTTTATTATAGAGACTGCCCGCCGTTTCCCAGAGCGACCTGTCAACTTTCTTGCGTGCTATTATGTCGCCCGTATCGATGCCCTCGTCCACGTAATGCAGCGTGACGCCGGCCGGGGTGTTATCGATTATGCTCCATATATTGGGATGTGCGCCGCGGTTATAAGGCAGGTAACCGGAGTGAAGGTTTATGATGCCTTTTGGGAATATCTCCATGTCCTTTTTTCTGAATATGTGGTCGTAAAACAGCGACACGCCCATTTCCGCCTCTACATCCGGTATTTCGGGCGCAAACTTAACATCGCATTGAACAGACCGCATTAAAATCTCTTTCCAATCGGAATCCCGATGTACTACGAGCCCTACTATCTCTGCGTTTTCACACAGGTATTGCGTTATGCGATACCCGACTCGTCCGTTTGCAAATACCACTATTTTCATTTCCATTCCATCCGATATAGCAGTGCCCGCTGGTTTTTATAAGCCACTTCTTTAATTCGAGCATACCCGGCCGAATAAAATGCCTTCTGGCTCGCCACATTTACCTTTTTTATGAAAGCCTCGAAAAATTCCGGCCTGAACTCCATCCCGGCGCTCTGGGTCCCCATTCTAATCAGTTCGCCGCCGTATCCCCGGCCGCGTAAATTTGCATCCACAAAAACTGATACGGTTACCGATTGGTTTTCGCGTTCGAAACGGCTATATCCGATGTACCTGTTGCCCACTATGCCTATGTATATAAGGGCATCCGGGTCTTTCAGTTTTTCCTCGAACCACTTTTTATGTTTCTCTTCGCTGATTATTCCGGAATCGAAGGACATCTCCCTTTCCAGCGGCTCGTTCTCCCAGTAAAGCAGGAGGGTCTTGTCGTTTTTGCCAGCCTTTCTTAACAGCATAGTTCCTCCACCACTCTTTCTGCGCCCCGGCCATCGACCAGTTTGCGTCCCGCCTGCGCCATCTCTTTTCTCATTTTAACAGAACGCCTGATGCCGTTCAAGACTGCTTTTAGTACCGCATCGTCAAGTTCTTCGTAGGGACCGAGATATTTTACCGCGCCCGCCTCGTGCAGGGCTTTGCAGAGCGGCACCTGGTTGTCCGCCACGCTCACGCAGATAACGGGTACGGACATGCGGAGCAGCTCGTAGAGCGTCGATCCGCCGGCCGAAACCGCCATGTCCGCCCCCTCCATCCAGCTGCGGAGGTCTTCCGTCCATCCGCTCAAAATAGTCCATTTAAGGCCTGTATCGATTATTGTCTTGCGAGCGGTATTTCTCAATTCCGCGCCTTTATTGCCTGCGCCGGTCATCACCATGATGGTTCTGGCCGTCTTTTTATGCTTTTTTACCCGTATCCCGCACCTGTACTCTCTCCTGAGCAGGGCGTAGGAAGGCCCGATGAGGCTTTTTCCGCCACCGCACCCGTCGCCCTGCAGGTTCTGATCCAGTTTCAGGTCACAGGAGCATTTTCCCGCCATGCCGAAATCATCCACCACCATAAGCCGGGAATCGCCTTCCCCCACCGTTTTCTGATACTCATGGTCGAATGAATAGCCGTCCACGACCACCCAGCAGGCGCGCTCCTGCGCGGCGATATCGCGTACCACGCCGGCGTCCGCGTGCAGAGTGTTCAGCGGGTTTTGAATCGTGCGCACGTCGAAATTCTCGCGTTTCAACCGCTCGACAAGCGCGCTTTTGCACGTGACAAATATCACTTCTCCGCCCCGGTCCTGCCAGGCCTGTCCGAGGGCGAGCATGCGCAGTACGTGGCCGGCGCCTATTTTCGGCCCTGCGTCCGCTCGGATAACGATTTTCCCGACATTACCCATTCCGCAAATTCCATTTCCTCTTTGGTATCTATTTCCAGGCCGTAGATTTCTTCCTGCTCCACGAGCAATATCCGGTCTCCCATGTAGCGGTGAGGACCGGAATCTCCCTTCGTCTTCATGAGAACATCCGTCCTGACCGCTATGACGGCACCGTCGAGCATGTAAAGCGGCTCGAGGTCTTGTTTGCGAAAGGCTTCGCATTTTTTATAAGGATACAGATAATTTCCCTTCAACACCTTCATCCAGTCGGGATGATGGTTCACCTCGTGTCCCGTGGCCGCAGCCGTGGCCTCGGACCCCGCGAGCGTTTCGATGACCCGATCGAACATTCCTTCCTTGCGGATGGGAATGTTGCCCTGAACGTTGAGCACTATGTCATATTCCCGGCCGCAGACGCTCTCATAGTCCACGGCATGCCGCAAAGCGTCTTCTATCGGGCTGTCGTCGCGCGCCAGCTCGGCCGGGCGCCGGATGACGGGCGCGAGTTCGGCTATGCACGCAAGGGCTATGTCGTCGTCATCCGTGGACACGGCAAACCGGGTAACGAGCTTGGCTTTTCGCAAGGCTCTTATAGTATGAGTTATAAGCGGCGATCCGAAGAAAGTCATTATGTTCTTGCCCGGCAGGCGCTTCGAGCCGCCGCGAGCGGGAACTACCGCCAGAACCTTCAAGAAACTCTCCTTTTTACCACGGAGGCACAGAGAACACGGAGAAAACTCCTTTTCACTCTTCAACAGGCGGATTTTCGATTAAATCGAGTGCTTTTTCCAGGCCGAAGACTTCAAGACCATCCTTTTCTATTATCACTTCGGCATCCGCCTCGCCGCTGCGATACCAGTTGCCGTACTTGTCCATTATCATTCCGCCACCTTCTGGCTGTTCATGGTCGGATACCCGTATTTTCAAAAAGGTGTACTCTTCTTCATCTTCGTCGAGATACTTGTCCGCTAAAAAGTAGAAAGAATATGTGGTATGGCTTTCCCGCATAGAAGCATCAAAGTCCTCTTCATCGAGTTTGTCTTGTATTATTCGGCATATTTTTTCGGCCTTATCCCACCAAGCAGATGCCTTGTCCAATTCTTCGATTTCCTCTGCAAGTTTGTCTATTTCTTTTTGTATATTTTCCACTTCTCTTTCATGTTCTTCTTCGATGGCAACAATTCTTTCCTCTTCGGACAATTCAAACCATTCATCTCCCCACACATCGGAAAACAATCCCATTGAAGATGTTTTGGCATTCAAGGTGTTGAGCAGGGCTTTTTCTTTCTCTTTTTCAAGCTGGCTTATCCATTCTTCTAATGCTTTTATTTCATCTTCCATACTCGCCATTTTTTGTCTCCCGTCTTCTCTTCTCCCTGTACTCCGTGCCTCTGTGGTTAAAACGCTCTTTTTCGTGCCGGACGGCGTTTGTTGCGCCTGTCATCTCTATCATCTCCTCGCGCAGCGCGAACAGCTCGTTGTTCGTCATGTCCGTGAAATTCACGGCGATATTCTCGCCCTGTTCCCAGAGGCTTTCGATGTACTTCTCCGTATCCCCTATCAGGTTGCGTTCAAGCGCCTGTTCGTAGAGCCTGGTGCCGGGGTACGGCGTGGCGAAGAAAATAGCTTCCGGCGGCATTTCGAGTTCATTGCAGAACCTGACCGTTTCCATGGCGGTTTCGCGAGTCTCTCCGGGCATGCCGACTATATACGTGTTGCTTATGTCCGGAATGTATTTTTTCGTCCAGAGCAGGGTCTCCCGGGCCTGTTCCACCGTACATCTCTTGTTCATGACATCGAGCATGGCCTGGCTGCCGCTTTCGATACCGTAGGTGACGAACACGCACCCGGCAGCCGCCATGCGTTCTATCAGTTCTTCGGACATAAGGCCGATGCGCCCGGTGCTGCCCCATTTTACATCGAGTCCGCTGCGTTCCATTAGCCCGCAGAACTCAAGCACGTTCCGGCGGTCGCCGACGAACGTGTCGTCTATGAAATGGACGTAACCGATGCCGTATTTGTAGTGCAGGGCGAGTACTTCTTCGAATATATTAGCCGCATCCCTGCGCCTGTACTTTTTGCCCATGAAATCGTGGTAGCAATACGTGCAGGAATAGGGACAGCCTCTGGATGCGCTCACGTTAATTGAGAGGGGAAGCGGATTCTCGCCTCCGTCAAGGTTGACTGCGGGGCAAGCCCCGTCAGACACGGCAGAGTCGTGCAAGTCAACCGGCGGGAGGGTCAAATCCGCACTATCTTTGACCATTTTGCCGTCGAGCCACTTTCGCCGGTTGACCGCGCCTATGGGGTTTTTTGCATACACGTCCATGGGAAACAGATCCCATGCCGGGAACGGCAGGGTTTTTATGTCGAGCGGCTCGTCGTAACCCACCTCCCCGTTCAGATCGTAGCCCTGTTCGAGACAATAGACGAGGTCTACGCAGCTTTTTTCCCCTTCCCCGCTGACCACGAGGTCTACATCCGTCCTTGAAAGAAGCATAGAGGGTATCGAGGATGCTACTGCACCGCCGACAACTATTTTCTTCGTCGGGTGCGCGCGCTTAATAGTAGATGAAAGCCATTTTATATAGGCGTAGGTAGTTATAATACCGCCTATGGCGAAAAGGTCTATCCCCCCGCTCTGCTCTACGACACTTTCCACGTAGCTACGATCAGGCCTGTGCGCGTTTATGTCCAGAACTTCGACCGAATGGCCCGCGTCGAGCAGGGCTCGCGCCACGTAGCCGAGGCCGGAGGGGAAGCAGTTCGGCGGTGCCCATTCGCGGATGGGGGGGTTAATCAATAAAATTTTCATGTTTTCTCCAGATAAGTAATTTTATTGATGCCTCGCCAGACTCGCCGCTTGCGGCGTGTCGAGAGAGCGCCGGGAGACATCACCTCTTAAAATTTTCATGTTTTCTCCATAAGAAATGTCATGTCCGTATAGCCGTCATCCAGGCGAATAAGTTTGCGGGAAGCGATTTCATTGACATTTTCCCGGTCCAGGAACAGCTTTCTGAAGTCCGTTTTCCACAGCAAATCGTTGCGATCCAGATAGGGGATGGCCTGCAGAGTCTCGTTCCAATACTCGAAACACCATATCCAGCGGGCGGAAAGCCTTATCATTTCATCCACTATGCGCTCGTATTTCTCCGGGTTTATGTGGATAAGCACGCCGGGCGTGAACACCACATCCCGGTACCCGGAGGGCAGGTAGTCGAGTTCGAATATATCGGATTGGTTGGCGATATGGCCGTTTTTTCTGGCAATATCTACCGCATCCTGCTGTATGTCCACACCCTCTACGTTCGCATAGCCCATTTTCTTTAGTATGGCAAGCTGGTTGCCTATGTTGCAGCCCAGTTCGAGGAATCGGGCGTTTTTTGATACATCCCGGAGCATGTCGGCGTTTATTTCCGTCCTGGTAAACCCGTAACGGCTCTTGCAGAGCTTTTCGTAAGTATCCGCCGTCATCTTGTTGCGTTTCGTGTAGTCTGGCCCGATATCCCCGCGCCATGCTTCGGCCTGTTTATCCATGCAGGACTTCCTTTACGCTTTTAATCACGTGTTCCATTTCATCCCCTGTCAGCACCGGGTACAAGGGCAATGTGAGTATGCGGTCTTTGACCCCGTCGCAGCACCGCCACCGGCCATGTCGTCCGGCATGCAGGGGCTGGTCGTGCAGCGGCGTGTAATGGACTTGCGTGCCTACCCCGCGTTCGGCGAGCGCATTGCGTACTCGATCGCGGTCCGGTACCTTGACCACGTAGATGTGTCTCGCGCTTTTGCTTCCGGGGATTTGGAGAAGAGGGGTTATTCGCTCATCGTTCTCGAACGCCTGGTCATATTGCGCGGCGATGACCTGGCGCATGTATATGAAGCGGTCAAGTTTCTTCAGCTGGCTCAGTCCGAGCGCGCAGTGCAGTTCGCTCAACCGGTAGTTCCAGCCGAGCGAGGTGCAGAGCCCTTTTTCCCGCCCATGGTCTCTGAACCGTCTCGCGTAGTACGCTAATTCGGGGTTGTGCGTCGTAATAACGCCGCCTTCGGCGGTGGTGATGGATTTGACCGGATGGGTGCTGAAAGCGGCGGCATTGCAGCCCGCCCACGGCGGCTCGCCGTTTCTGGTCGCGCCAAGCGAATGAGCTGCGTCGGCGAACAGTTTCAGGCCGCGCGAATCGCAAATCTTTCTGAACACTTTGTAATCGCACGGCTGGCCTGCGTAATCCACGGCGATAATGGCTGCTGTCTTCCCGGTTATCAGTTCTTCGGTGCTCGACGGGAACATGAGCAGGGTTTCCGGGTCCACATCGGCTATGACCGGTTGCGCGCCAGTCATCAGGACGGCGTTTGCGGTCGCCACGAAGGTCATGTCCGGGACGATGACTTCGTCGCCCGGCCCTATGCCGGCGGCGGCGAGCATGACATGAAGGGCGGCCGTGCCGTTGCAGACCGCCACGGCGTGCTCGAAACCCGTTTTCTGCGCGAAAGCCTTTTCATATTCCGCGACCATGGGGCCGGTGGTGAGCCAGCCGGACTTCATCGCTTCGGTCACTGCGCAGATATCATCAGCGTGTATATAATGCTTGCCGTAAGGCAGGTCAAACATTCCTTTTCTCCAGGTAATCGGCGACCATTTTTCTGAGTCCCGGCTCGTCGAGCCAGCAGGGGTTGTTGTCGCTGGTAAGCGAAAATTCTTCTTCAAGCGGCTCGCCGTCGTGCGGCTCGTATGGCCAGAGCGGGGTTTCGGGCTCGATTACGTAGCAATCCGCCAGGTCGAGCGCGTGCCGGGCCTCTTCGACCGTTATGAGGCACTCGTGCATCTTCTCGCCCGGCCTGATGCCCGTGGCCCTCTGCGTGGCGTCGGGCGCCACCGTCCTGCCGAGGTCGGTCACCTTCATGGACGGGATCTTCGGGATGAAAATTTCGCCCCCGCGCATGCGGCGCAGCGAGTTGATTACCAGTTGCACGCCCTGGTCGAGAGTTATCCAGAAGCGGGTCATGCGAAAATCGGTAATCGTCAGTTCGCCTTGCTCTTTTTGCCGCAGGAAAAGCGGCAATACGCTGCCCCGGCTGCCCATAACGTTGCCGTATCGCACGGCGGAGAAGTGGGTGTGGCCTTGGCCTACGTTGCCCTGGATGGCGATTTTTTCCGCCATCATCTTGGTTGCGCCGTAGATGTTGACGGGATGCACCGCCTTGTCCGTGGATATCAGTATGACGCGCGGCACTTTGAGCCGTTTGGCCGCCTTCACCACGTTCTCTGCCCCCACTACGTTTGTGAGAACGGCCTCCCATGGATTGTATTCGCAGGCAGGAACCTGTTTCAGGGCGGCGGCGTGGACTATAACATCCGCACCTCTGGCCGCCTCCTCGACCCGTTCCGCGTCCCGTACATCGCCTATGAACCAGCGCAGGCTTTCGTCGGTGAAGTTCTTTCTCATCCTGTCCTGAAGCTCTTCGCCCCGGCTGAATATGCGTATGCGCCCGGGTCCGTGTTCTTCGAGCAGAATGCGCGTGAGCCGCTGGCCGAAGGAGCCTGTGCCGCCCGTAATCAGAACGGTCTTGTCCTTGAACATTTCAACTCCAATTCGGAAGTCGAACGTCCTGCCCGGGCGGATATTCCCTTTCCGCCTCTTTTTCTGCGGGCGTGGGTTCGAAAACCACCATGCCTGCGGTCCCGAATTCTTTGCTTTTTGTCACCATCTCGCCGGTTTCGGCGATTTTGAGCTGAACGGCGGTTATCCTGCTGCGAATTTCGGCCATGACCGCCTGGTGCCGCTGTCTGGCCGCTTCCCATCGCCTCAACTCGTCTTCGAGATGCGCTTTCAGCCTGTTCTCCTCGTCGAGGAGCCGCCGAAGCTGCGGCGAAGAACCCTTTCCTTCGTAGTACGGCATTGTCCCATCCTTATCCGTCTGCCTGTAAAAATTCCTTCAATTCCCGTCTTTTCCAGATATCGGGATTTATGACCGTGCTGTCGTTCAGCAGGATGGTCTGCACCCCCCGGGCGTTGTACCAGCGGCCCAGGACGGTTAGATTGCTCGCCACCAGACCGGATCCGGGAAAGTCTTTCTTATTGCGCCAGTACGGTTTTTTCTTTTTCAGAACCGCGTTTGTTTCCCAGCATTCCGGGGAACTGTCGAAAAAGTGTTCCGTGTTGTCGAGTTCCACGCCGAGCATGGCTATGGTGGATGCGCCCATCACATAGGCCAGGTTGAGCGCGGAGATGATGGAGTTCACCGAGCCGACGAGTCCGTGTTCGTAATCCTCGCTCACCATGAGGCCTTTTGTGTTGCCCACGAGCTGGTAGAACGAGTTGAACGGCGTATTGAACTTTTTCGGGCAGAATATGTGCGTATCGAGTTCACGCAGCACCGCCTCGTCCTTGTCCCAGAATATCCGGTCGAGGAACAGCAGGTACCGGGGCAGGTAGCGCAGATATATCAGGTTGACGCCTATGCAGGGCCGGTCGAGCAGTTCGGGGTACTCGTCGAGCGCGAGCAGGGACTTGCCGGACCCGAGCACGAAGACGGTCTCGCCCGTATGCATGCCGTTTATCTTGCGCGCATCGAGCGGCTGACGAACGGCAAGCCCTTCGGGTATGCCCACGCGCCTCATTTTTGGCGACAGGCGTCCGTGCCGACCGCTTTTCTCCCATCCCGGCCTCATCTGAACGTCGGGTACGGCGTCTTTTCTCTGCGGTTTCGGCGGCGCTTCGGCCACCTGAGCCTGCACCCTGTCCTTTTCCCGCGCCTGGACGGCGTCGAGTTCCCATGGTTTCGGTATGCGGGACTTCTTCCTTTTCATAACAATCTCCTAACTGTCAAGCCACCTGTCGAGCGCCGCCTCGTGGCGGATTTTCATGCGATTTGCCTTCGTTTTGTCCAGAAGGGCGGGTATGCTTATTTTCTCGAAGCAATTGAGGGCGGAGGTCGGCGAGCAGTTCCAGACCTTTGTCCCTCTTTTTTCGAGTATCCGGCCTATTTTCGGCCAGGCCGCAAGCCGGGGCGATACGTTCGGGTACTTTTGCTCGCTCGGGAACCGGAAAGAGCCTATATGCCGGACAAATTCGTTGTTAAAAAGCTCTTCCTGCCCGCTGTAGAAATGCCTGTTCGAATTCAGGTCCACGCCGCAGAGCGCGATTTCTTTTGCTCCCATGAGGGAGGCGAGGCATGTCGCGGTCATGCCGGAACCCCATGACGATATCCCGTCCTCGAACCTGTACGTGAGCGCGGGCTTTTTGGGATTTATGATGACGGGCCGGTACCGGGTACCCACCGGCACGTCCCAGCCCGGCTTGCCGCTGTAGTCCGGGTAGAAAATCAACGTCCGGAGCCTGAGCAGTTCCTCCATGCAGAACACCCACGGGCTTTTCTCCGAGAATATCAAGTAATCGCCGTCCAGGAGCAGCCATGACAGGGCGACGCCTATGCATGCGTAATCGCGCAGCGCGGCGGCGTGATCGTATGCCGACCAGAGTCCCATGCCGTTGCCGAAGACGAAGACGAGTTCGCCTTTATGCCGGTTGTTCACCTGCGCGGCGGACAGTTCCGGCGGCTTTACCCCCGCCTCTATCTTCGCTTTTGCCCATGCGGGCAGGGAAAGTGGCTGGTCGTTGACCCACGCCATCCACTGGCGCGATTTTTTTCTCGTGGACCCGGTGAGCGCAAGCGCCCCGGATTTTGCGCGCTTTACGGGCGGGGTGACCGCCGCCTTTGCCGGAGCAGGCGGGTTTTCCCACGGCTTGTGCAAGCGTTTTCTTTTATTACTTTTCAGTACCGGGGTTTTGAGCATTCTACCCTGTCTATCTTTTCGCATGCATTTCATACCTTGTACATCTACTCGTTGAGAAAAGCGAAGTAGTGTCTGTCATCCTTCACTTTTGGCGATTCTTCATCCCGGCCAAATTTTGTTGCCGTTGCTATCCAGGTGTCGAGAGATTCGAGCCAGTTCGGATAAATCTTTTTCCCCGGCCTATTGAGCAGATCTGCGAGCGGCTTGTATTCGAACGAACGGATAGCCGAGTTTTTTGAGCAATTCCATATTTTGAGACCTTTTATTTTATATTCCTTTGCATACGCATCCCATGCTTTTATACGGCCAGCAGCTTTGGGAAACGAAGCGTTGGGGTCGGTAATTTTTTTTGCAAACTCGATGAACTTGTTCCCGTATCGCGGATTATCGGTATAGAAATGGCTGTTATCGTTAAGGTCAAAGCCCATAAGCGCAACTTCCTTCGCTCCCATGATGTATGCCATGTTAAGCGCAAATTGCGACGGGCTGTACCCTCCCACACCGTCCTGCCATCTTTCGCTTATGCTGACCGCGCCTTTTGCAAGATCGGGCGGTGCGAGTACATCGAACTGGGTGAAGCAGGGCAGATGGAGTTTGGTCTGAGGGCGCCTTGGCCAGATTACGGCGGAGCGCATTTTCGGCGTAATTCTGCCGTGTCTTCGGCTCTTTTCCCATCGAGGCCGCCTGTTTATATCGACTGTTTTGTCCGGTTTTTTGCCGAGCGACTGCGATGGCTTTTCCTCTACCGTCACCGCTTCTTGTGGTTTTTCATCCCACGGTTTTCTTGTGCTTTTCCTTTTCATTGAGCCTCCACAAGCCATTTATCCATAATACTGGCAACATCTTCTTTCCTTTTCAGGGCTTTTGTTTTTTTGATGAGCGAGGGGATGGTTGTTTTTTCGAAACATGTCAGAGCGGATGATGTGGAACAGTTCCAGACCTTTATTCCTTTTTTTTGTAATATGCCAGCAAGCTGCGGCCATATCTTGAATCTCGGGCCTGCGTTTGGGTACCCGGTTTTTGTAGGGTACCTGATAGTATTTATCTGTCGCACAAACTCGTTATTGAACATGGCCGTATCGGAATAGAAGTGTTCGCTCGAACTGAGGTCTATGCCGCAGAGGGCTATTTCCTTTGCGCCCATTAACGCCGCCAGGCAGGTCGCCGTTATGCCGGAACTGTAAGTGCTTACGCCGTCTTCGAACCTGCTTGTAATACTGACGTTGTCCGGGTTGATTATAACCGGCCTGAATTGAGTCCCGAAAGGCACATGCCATCCCGGCTTGCCGCTGTAGTCGGGATAGAACAGGCACGTCCTTAATCTCAGGAGTTGTTCCATGCAGAAAACCCATGGACTTTTTTCGGTGAAGATGAGATGTTCCGAATTGAGCAGCAGCCAGGACATGGCCACTCCGATTTTAGTATAATCCGAAAGCAGATGCTCGTTTTCCTGTGCGTGCCACAGGCTCATCCCGTTGCCCAATACGAAGACCAGTTCGTCTTTATGCAGATTATTGACCTTTGCGGAAGGAATGGAAGGCGGATGTACTCCTTTGGCCTTCAGGGTGCCGACCCATGAGGGCAATTCTATCGGAGTGCTATTGACGCTCTTCATCCAGTTACGAGAATTTTTTCTTCCCTTTTCAATAAACGCGCTTACCTGCCAAGGCTTTTTCAGCGTCCTTTTCGTCGGCCTTGGGATTGGGCTTGCGATTCTTATATCCCTTCTGTCTATTCTGCTTCTTTTCATTTGTTCAACGATACAAAAAATTGTCTGTCACTAACTACCCTCGGAGACTCTTCTGCGGCATTTCTGCCGAATTTTTTGTCCGCTACCCCATTGTTTCTACTTCTCTTCATGCCACCTTCTCAAGTATATTATCCAGGCTTTTGTATTCAAAACATTTTACTGCACTTTCGGGATTGCAATTCCAAATTTTAACTCCCCTTTGCCTCGTGAAAGATTCTATGTAATGGAGATATTTATGTATATAATCAAAAAAAGGATATTCGTGTGTTTCTTGTTCGAAAATTCTTTTCCTTGTCTGTTCTAAATGAAAAAAAGGTCTGCTCCTATATTTTTTGTTTACCGTATAAAAATGGTTGTGCTTATGAAAATCAACCCCCAGAAGAACTATGTTTTTTGCGCCCATAATGTAGGCGAGGTTTATCGATGGCAACAATGAATTGCCCCTGTATTCCTCGTTGTAACATCCCAAAGCAAAGTCATCGCTCATAAAAGATGATGTTTTAATTTTAGTAAACCATGGAAAAGGATGGTCTATATCTTGGGTAAACACCGGGTAATCTTTTTGCAGCAAATTGGACACGGCTTCGGCGCTTAATTTTCTTGTCTCCATAAAGATGAGATAACTTGGTTTTAATAACCAGTACGATACATTTATGCCTATGGAAATGTACTTGGCCAATTCCCTTTTTTTGTTTTTTATAGCCTTCGCTAAGGAAGGTCCGTTCCCATATATAAATATGGTTTCGCCGGGATGCCTGTTATTTATTTTTTTTGCTTCCAATATTGCCATTGCCCCGGTAACTTTCTCCGGTACAACTATATCTTTTATGTCGGCCAATACTTTATTCTTCATTATTTTTTTACGCTCTTTTTTTTGCATTTCATTATATAATTTTAGAGCTTCTTTTATGCGATATTCTCTTTTTCTTGCTTCTTTCCTCGCTATTTTTCTTGCTTCTTTTGCTTTTGGTGAATTGGAGCGTTTTTTCATTTTTTGAATACTCTCGCCACATATCCTTCGCTGACTTCCATTTTTTTCGTACAATCCTCTTCAAACACTTGTGTAAACCCGATATTTTTGAAAATCTTACTATAATTGCGGGCAAACGTTCTCGCTCCGGATATAACGCCATTTTCAATACAAATAAAATATTTTTTCGTAACCCTGTATATTTCTTCAAAGACCTGCTCGCTGTCCGGATGTATGTGCATGAGGACGGCCATGGTATAGCTTACATCAAAGGTGTCTTCCTTTGCTTTTTTCAAATAACTTTCGACTGCCATGCATTTTATGTGTGCTAAATTATACAAGTTGGCAAAGGTTGATTTAAGGATATTTATTGCATTTTTGTTTATATCAACTCCGAAAAGATTTTGATAGCCGTTTTTCCTGAGAAATTCAAGATTTCTTCCAGAATTACAGCCGATATCGAGTATCTTGTCCGATAACACCACATATTTTTTGAAAAGTCCCAACAGGTATTTAGAGCGGGATGGTTTGTTTAGATAATTAGATGGATGATTGCCGGCGCTGGCGTTTTTCCAGTAAATATGACAATTTTCGACAGTTACCACCTTGCTCGTTGCTTGTTTTGGCCCAATCTGCGGTGAAAAACTTTTCATTTTATAAAAATCCTCGCATAGTACGGGTCATTAAAGCCCATCATGGGGGCGCCATCTTCTTCGAATACCTGTTTCATGCCGAGGCTTTCGAATATTTTTTTATAATCCCTCGGAAAGTCACGAAAATTGTCCTGTATCTGGTTTTCTATGACTATGAGCGTCTTTTTCGTTATCCTTACCAGTTCGGCGAAGACCCACTCGTTATCCGGGTGTATGTGCATAAGAACGGCCATGGTATATATCACGTCGTAAGCATCGTTCGCGGTCTTTTTTGCAAAATTTTCGATTGGGGAACATGTCAAGTTTGCAATCCCGTGGAGCTTCGGAAATGTTTCTTCCAGCAGTCTTAAAGCGCGGTTGTTAATCTCAACGCCTGAGAGATTTTTGTAACCTTTCCGCCTGAGCCATTCCAGGTTTCTTCCCGAATTACAGCCAACATCGAGTATTCTGTCATCTTTTGAGGAGCATTTTTTGAGGAGAGAAAGTAAATATTTAGACCTTCTGGGTCTGTTGAGATATCTGCCCGGTGAGTTTGCTCCTTTTATATTAATCCAGTAATTGTGACAACGTGTTACCGAGGTGTTTTTTTTGTTTTTTTTTGCTGCGGCTTTTCGTGCCTTTTTTCTTGCGGCTTTTCTGGCAGCCCGGGCCTGCGGTGAATTAGAGCGAGCCATTATTTCTCCTTTAGCACTTTTTCCAATGGTCTGTATTTTCCGAACAGGTGTTTTGAATAGGGACTGCAGTTGATTAATTCCACTTCTCTATTTTCAAGAAACTTTTCTACTTTTTTGAGATTGCGGATGGCCTTCGATGAACCCTTGTAACTCCTGTTGCCCGGGTTTCTCTTCGCATTTTTCGGCGCGGCGAAGCGGTAGAACGGGCGATCATGGAATTCTTTCAGTTCATCGTAGAAATGCCGTCCGTCCGTCATGTCTATGCCGAGTACGGCGATGCGTCTCGCGCCCATTATATAGGCGAGATTTATCGCATGGAATGAACTGTTGCCGCCGTTGTACAGCACGGGCCACTTGTCCGAAAGCTGCCCGCTGTTGTTTTCGTATTGCCCGTATTTGTTGAACCAGCGGGGGAGACCCGGATACTTGCAGACGAAGATGTGCGAGTCCTGTGCGAGCAGTTCCTCATAGACCTCGGCATCGTTTTTCATCATGTCGGGGAATATGATGTATTTGCAATGTCCGAGCCAGTATGAAACATAAATCGATATGCACGGCCGGTGCCAGATGGGCAGTTTTTCCGCTTCGAGCACGCTCGGCCCGTTGCCCAGTACGAACACCGTCTCGCCCCTGTGCCTGTTTTCTATTTCCGAGGGCGCGAGCCGGGTCATGGCTTTGGTCGGTACGCCGGGCGCGGCAATGGATTCGTGCGGCACGGGGATCCAGCCGAGTCCGGGCTTGCGGCGTTGCGCGGCGGGTATGGTGATGACGTGCCGCCGTCCTGCGGAGGGTTGGGGCGCATCGGAGAGGTTGTTCTGCAATGCGACGGGTTTGGCTGGGTCTTCCCACGGTTTCGGGACGGTACGGCCCGCGCCGCCTATAGTGCGGTTCTTCGGTCTCTCCCTGTTCGTTCGTTTCAAAGGCATAACGTATATTACATCAGATGGATGATGGTGAAAAGTGATATCTGAAAAATTTTATGTCTTTACCCGTCTTCGTCCTCTTCCTCGCCGTCTTCGTCCTCTTCCTCGTCATCGTTACCTTCAATAAAATCAAGATAATCATATAGTTCGTTAAAATCGTAGAACCATTTGGCATAGACTTTTTCATGTAATGGCATTAGCCAAATGCCATCATCGTAACTTTTTTCATGGGCGTCAAGTACAAATTTCGCCTCCTTGTAAAGGCCGTTTAGACGGGCGTAATATCCCGTTACAATAAGACATTCCATATCAATCCTCCAACACGTTTTTAATTGTTTCTTTGACCAGTTAATACACTTCCCAGTTATATCCAAGTTCTTCGAGCAGGTCCACCCCGCTCAGTTCATAATATTCTTCCGTCTGCTCCTTTAGAATCTCTTTGACAACTCTTTCGCTTGACCAGGTCATTACCGTCTCCTTCTGCGTCTTTTTCTTCTCGGGTTGAACATGAATCTCTGTCCGAGTTTCCTTTCCTCGGCCTCGGTGTACGGCCGCTTTCCGCCCATGTACTTCCAGAGGGCATTGAGTTCGGCATCGTCCCATTCCCCGAGGTCGTGTATCATTTCGTTGTCGTCTATCCACTTGAGCGCGGCCTCGACGTTTTTCTCGCCGAAATCATCGGCAAGCTGCTCCCGTAAATCAAGGTCTTGTGCAAACTCTGCCACATCGTCTAAGTCTTCCGTACTCATCCCTTCGTAGTTGAAAGGATAGCCGCATTCATCAATATAGTTGAGAATGGCTTCTGTCTTGTCCGCTCCGTATTCCTGCTCTATGTATTCCACAAACTCGTTGTACTCCAGGTCGCTGAAGTGTTCTTCGTCCGCAACCGGATAGTTTTCGAGGCTTTCCTTCCAGTCGAGTATGGCTTTCCCGGCCTTGGTGACCTTGCCGCGCTTGTCTAACATGCGGACGGCGAGCTGTTCAACCCATCCGACCGCCCAATGAGAGGAATGGACTATCTCCACGTTTTTTGGGAAGCGTTTTTCCATGTCTTCGGTAATTACTTCCCAGTTACTGCGTTCCATCGGCCCGCTATCACGGTTCTGCGAGATGGTAAATCCCCATGTCTCGCCCAAAGGGACATCTCCCCAATAACCGAAGTCCGGTATGTGTGCGCTCTCCTCGACCACCTGTTCGGCAAGGTCCTGATATTCGGATTCAGTCATTCTTCTTCCTCCTCGTCATCTTCCGCATAAGCGCTTTCTATGCGTTCGTTGCAGCCCTCACATATAAGCATGGGATCTTCGTAGTTTGTGTCATAGGCCACGGGCAGTTCGTTTTCGAAAACGCCTTCTGGATCCTCGTAGTATTCCCTGACGGCGTTTTCCGCACATTCCGGACAGAGGACGCAGTTGTCTCCATCAAGATAATAGATGGGATAGCCTCCGGGCCACGCGAAAAACGGCAAAAGCGAGCCCGGCTTGCCGTCATCCGGCTTGAAGCGCGTGTGCTGTTCAATCAGTTTTTCAATATCAGGTGATAATGCCATCTTCTTCTCCTATACTCCCAATAGTTCCGAGACAACTGCCACTATTTCTTCGGCTTCATCCGCGTCCCAACACTTCAGGAGGGCTATCCCCTCTCTTTCGTGGTCACCTACCGCATCTATATGGACGTAGAAGCCTTCAGACCCGCCTCTCACATAGTATACCGCCGTCCATCTCATCCATTTGTGGTCTGGCCAGTACTTGTGTTGCGGGTATATCGGCCACGGGTCGAACCCGCCTTCCGCTTCGAGGTTGAGCTTGCGCAGTTCCGCGTTGAGTTCGGCGAGAATGGGCATGAGTTTGCGGGGTTTGTCGTATCTGCCTTCCGTAACCGTGTATGTTTCTATGTATCGCCGCATTCCACATCTCCTTGTAGTTGAGTGAATAATGCCTTGTGCCAGTTGGCGAAGCCAACTTCGACACAAGCGTTATTTGCTCATCAATATCTTCGCCGCTGCATCCTTGAGATACTGCGGTATTGCTTCCGGCCTGTCCCAAGCAACCCGGCCATCTTTATATAATATAGGGTAGTCCGTGGTACAGTGTCCCCGGGCCTCGTGTACGACCATGAGTCTCTTCGGCCTGCCCGCCCAGGCTATGTAGGAATCGCCCTTCCTGTAGACTACGAGTTGTCCGAGTTTATTTTTGACCGGCGGCTTGAGGAAGCGGCCCTTCGCCCGTGACTTCGGGCGGGCAGCGCCCGCAGGCCGATTCCTGCGTTTGTTTGTAATGTCATCGTAGGTTTTTATTGGCACTACGGGCTTTTTGATTAACTTGGCGTTGAAGTCTTCGGCTTCCCAGAGAAGTTCCTTTGCTTTTTTCTTGTATTCGGACATGTGACCGCCGACGCAGTAGTTCACCAGGGCTTTCGCCATGCCCATGGCCTGTCCGTTGGACGCAAGTGCGCGTTCATAGTCGTTGTGCTGAGTGTACCAGCGCAGTGCATTGTCATAGGCTGTTCTCGCTTGATTGAGGAACCATTCCGCCTCGTTGGGCGTGAACGGGTTCTTTCTTTTCCCTTCTTCCGTTAAAGCTATCTGCTTTTCGATTTCAGCGAGTTGAGCTGCGTAGTGGTTTGCATCGGCACCTTTAGGATGGTGGTGGCGGCGGGTAGTGCCTATCATGCCGCGTACCTGGTGGAGCATGTCCCGTCCGCCGCGCGGGTCTTTGTGCTTGAACGAGTAGTCGGCGGACCGCAGTCCTGCGTCCATACGCCTGATTTCACTATCCACTTCGGTATTTGTAAGAGGGTTTTTGCTACGTAATCTCGCTTTGCGAGTTACGGCGTCGCCAGGCTTGCCGAAGGCACGCCGAGAGACCTTCGGATTCCTGCGTTCGCTATAATATTCGTTTGCGAACTTTTTACCCTGCTCTGCGGTATTGAAAGTTTTTAATATCCTTTCGCTCCAGTCTTCGAGTACCCATGCTTTTTTCAGTCGGTTCCAGACCACCCATACATTGCCCTGTGGGGTTCGAGCTACCCAGAAATAGGGCTTTCCGCCGTATGTTACGCTCGGCATCTTCGACCATTTAAGCCCTGCCTTGCTCTTTTTTTTCTTTCCTGAATTCCCCCGGACTTCTTCTATCGACTCGCTTTCCCAGAGTTTCATGCCCTTGCGTCCTGCGGCGGTCTTCATTGTTTTTGCGAGTTCTTTTTTCCAGTAGGCTATTTCCGAAGGGCGCCGCGGTTGCATATTGAGCAGGAAGAGGATGTACCGGATGGCGTATGACTTGTACTTGCATGCCCTGACCTGGTTCCCGTAGCTCAGGACGATGTAATTGCCCCCGTGTTTCTTGATGCTGTACTTGAGCTGTTCCGGGGAAGCGGGGTTTTTCCTGTTGCCCGACTTCTTGAGTTTGCGCGAGATTGCCCTTCTGAGGTTTTCGAGGTGGGCGTAGCCGTAGAGGCCGAGCGAAGGCGCATTATAGGAATTGACTTCGAAATATATCTTGACGCCTTTGTAAGTCTCCTCGTATATCCTGCCTGCGTTCCTTCTCATTTTTATTCTCCTGAATAATTTCAAAATTTGCGAGTCGCCGATTTGCGGGGCTTTACCCCGGCCGACACGGTATAGCCGTGCAAATCTCGACACGAGCAGAATTTTTAATCCTTAAACAGGTGTCCTTGCCCCTGTATCGCTTCGTACCAGGCCTCGAGCAGTCGCTCGGCCATCTCAACTTTCTCCTCGCAGTCCCGCATTTCCCAGTAGTAGTAATAGTCTTCATGACCGAGATCTGCCGGAGAAATATACCCGTTAGCCCAAGCCCACTTTAATTGGCGATCAGTCAGTTGCGAATCTTGGTGATGACAATTTTCAAGATATTGGTCAAACTCGTAGCGACTTCCGACACCCACGGCACTGCAAAAAGCATTGTGCATATCACCTATCGGTCCGTTGGCGGCAAGAAACAGAAGATAGGGTTCGGTCAGGTCAACTGCTTCCGCCCATACATCGATTGATATGCCGACAAACTGCAACTCGTTGTTTCCCCAATCATCTATATCTATATCGTTTCGCTTCGCCCATTTAACGGCCTTTTCCTCGTAAGTTTCGACTACGAGATACGCATGTGGCCCGACTGCCGGTCCGAGGTGGAATGCAGGTGTTGCACCCTTCATTACAAGTCTTTTGGCGTCCCGCTCCAGCTGTTCGAGTTTCTGCTCACAGTCCACCTGCCGCTCGAACGGCGTGTCCCCTTCCACGGGATTTCGTTTCCTTCTCATTTTCCTGCTCCTGTTGTACCGGAAGCCCTGTGCGTCCATGCCACGGGGTGTTTTGTAGGCGCTTGGCCGCAATGCCCGCGCGGGCAGGAGCCTGTATCCGCCGTGTTTGAGCGCATAATCCCATGACTGGCCCTGCACCCTCTGCAGTTTGATGAGGCATTCGTTCTTCGTTCCTTCGCAGATAGGTCTGCGGCCGCGGAACAGCACCCATTGGTCGCTCATGACATCTCCTTGTGGAAAACGACCCCCTTATCAGTCGTATTTCTCCCTCAGTTCGTTCGCGAAATCGTAGTAATTGTCCTCGCTCCAGTTCAGGATTCTCCTGAACTTCGCGTAGGTCTTCTTGCAGGCCTGCCACGTTCGGTACGCGGTTTTCGGCTCGTCATAGCCGTATTCGTCCACGAACTCATCGAAGCTCATCATGCCCGTGAGGCTGTCTCCTATTATCATATAGACCGCGCTTCCGAGGTCGTACTTCGACAGCCAGTTCTTGCCCTGTTGATAGTCATGGTAGCTGCCCCAGAAGTCGAACGTGGCCTTGCCTTTTCGTGGTGCGTAGACGGTTATCTTGTAGTGCGGGTGCATGTCCATGCCGTAACGGGCTACTTCATTGTCCCACGAATGTTCTTCCATGCCCATGAACTCGTAGCTCGCCTTGAGATCTGCCACGCCGAGAGCCGTCTTCCTGCCTTCTTTGATAATCGGTCTGTCGTAATGCATTTAATAACCCCTTTCTTCTTCTATCAACTGCGCGGTGTAGTCCGCGAAAAACATGTCCCATACCTCGCGATTTGCCCATCCGTTGTACGACATATCCTCTCCTATCTTTTTGCTGGTTTATACGGCCTTGAAGTCCATGCGCCTGTTCTGACATAAAGATTATAATATTCTGCGAGTTTTTCGAAAAATTTACTGCCCTGTACTGCCACGTAATGGTCGGCATAAGCGGGGGCATCTACTCTTGCGGTCATTCCTATGCCTATATGGTGATATTCGCCTTGACCATCAACAGTGACAACAGCAAGTTCATTTGCAAAAAGAGGTACCGTCTCTCTTGCATATGTGAATTCTCTTTGTACCGCAGCCCACGCCTCTTCGAAACTATCCGGCAAGATTTCTTTTATATTATATTTAAGGTCTTCCCAATCCATATCAAGTATATCATAATCTTCATCTTCAAGTTCCGCTTCCCTGCCTGCTGTAAGGTCAACATACATATAAATAGATTCTCTTTCGTTTGGATTATAAGGAATCCAGTTTCCTCTACCCATCTTTCTCCTCCTTACGGGGTGTTATTTCCCGGAACGGCTTCCCGTTCCGGGAGATGAATACCTTTGGTCGCGTGGCGGTTCGTGTCATTTATTCGAATCTTTCAGACTGATAAGTGTTTTACACACCACCTTTGCCACGTCAACGACTCCGATAGCGATGACGCCGGCGAGCGCGAGGTCGAGCGCCTGCTCGCCGAGTTCCGGGCGCCAGACCAGCACCACGACGAGCGCGACCATCAATATGGTCAACTTCTTCCAGCTAAACTCCTTCAATGCATCCATTCTGTCCCCCTATCGTGCAAATTTTGCGCCGTGCAAGTTGCGAATGCAACTCACGACACAAGCCAAAATTTTTATCCTTTAACCGAACGGGTGGTTTTAGTCCCTTTACTCTCAATATACGCCTCGAATTCCTCGTACATCCCCTTGTTCACCAGTTTATCCTTCGTGCCGGCGAGCAGGCCGTCCATGGAGCCTGGTTTCTTAACCTGCGCCTCCGCTATTTCAGATGTAAGCAGAGACAGAGCTTTGTCCTTGGTACGGTGTTCCTTCTGCTCGCTTGCCAGATCGTTCTGCAATACTTTACCCTTTTTGCGGGCACTTGTCAAGAGAGTTATCAAAAAAGTCAGGACTGCGGCGATGCCGCCCTCCCCGAACCCGCCGAGCGGCAGGCCTGCGAGCGTGCCGAGCAGACCGCCGCCTGATTTGAGTTTGTCCAGCATTGCGTTGAGCGCGTCCATGCGTGCTTTGAGTTCGTCGAGCTGATTGCTCATGAGCACGTAGCTGTCATCGTCCGGCGTGAAGCCAGATGCCGGGTATATCTCGCCTATTTTCTTCAACAAGGTCCGGGCACGGCCGACACGCCGCTCGACTTCGCCGAGCGGCACATCGCCCGCACTGTATCCTTCGACCCCCTGGAACGCCTCATTCATGGCTTTTTCGACTGTTTTAAGCGCGTCAAGGGCCTTGCCCAGCTCGTAATTACTCGTGGCAATGCTCTGGCGAAGGGTGGTACCGACACACCCGCTTAAAAGGACTAAAAACAGCACGGCTGTCAAAGTTGCCGGGAGACAACCTGCGAGCCATACCGTTTTGAAATGCGATTTTTTCATTTCAATACTCCATGTCATCCAGTGCTTCTTCGGCGAGGGTTTTGAAGTTGCTCAGGCTCACACCGAATTGCTTCAGGTGTTTTTTCAGCTCGTGGAGCTGCTCTTGCGCAACCTCGCGGAAGTAGTCGCCGGAATCGCTTTCAATGCCCCACAGGCCGCCGGAGGAGAACCGTTCTATTCTCCTGTGGCCTCGCTGGCCCATGGGATATGATACTTCGGCTTCGGCGATAACCCCGGTCATGTACCAGTCGCCACGGTTGTAGGCCTCCATGCGCTCGTAGTCCCGTTCCACATAATCGGGTTCGGAGCCGCCCACGAAATATTTGTATTCTCTCGACCCTGCCCGCCGTTCGATGACCATCCCCCTGTCCCAATCCTTCTGGCTTGGATGGTCGGTATACTCTCCGAGCCATGAGAGGTCAGGATATTCGTCCATCTCAACTCTGATTCCGATGCTGTCGATTCTCGGTTTCGCCATTACTCCCCTCCTTTTCCACTATCGTGCCATCTTCGACATTTTTGCCAGTTGTGTCTTCGCAACTTCGACAAAATGTCGAAGATTGCTCCTTTAATTCCTGCGGAAAATTCCGCTGGAATATCTCCAGTATTTGCCTGCCTATGTGCCGGACGCCGCCGGCCAGGTGCGTTTCCTGCGGCACGTGTCCGCAGTCCTGCGGCGCGTATTTAGCCGCATCGCCGAGGTGGTTCGCGGCGAGCCGGAGCAACTTCAAGGCGTTTTTCAGGTGGCTCGCCCGATGTATCCGTCCGTCCATCTTAATTCCTCGTCGTTTCAAAATTTCGTCGAACGCAACTTGCAAACGCAAGTATGACATGGCGAAATTTTTAATCCCTCATTTCCCGCCCCGCAGGAGCAATCTGTCCATCTTATCATCCAGTTTGTCGATTTTACCTTCGACCCCGTCGAGCTTCGTTTCCACGCGGTTAATGCGGCCGGTCAGCTTCTCGTCGCTCTTCTCCACCTTGCCGTCCACCTTCTCCACTTTCGCCTCCACCCGCTCCATAAGCACGCCCTGGGCGTTGATGCGTTCGGTATTCGCCCGCACGTCGCCGGACAGGTTGTAGTGCGGGACGAGGAAGAATATCATGCCCGCGCTGAATATGCCGACTATGGTGCCTACGGTCAGCCTGAGATTCTTGCCGTTGCGGCCATTCAGCCCGTTGCCGTTCTTCTTTACTTCTGCTCCGTTGCTCATCGCACTCTCCCGTTAAGGTGTTCTCGGAACTATTTTCGAAGTCCAGTAATTGGTGAAATAACGCCATTGCGAAACAGGGCCGCCATCCATTGTGATGCTTGTCAGCGAGGGTTGTTCATCTCCATCCGAATTGAACTGTGCGGCAATATGCATGTAGCGGAAGGAAGAATAGTTCCCCGCCTTGGCGTTTTGAACAAACTGGTCCTGCGAGACGAAATCATCGTCCTTCCATATAACATCTGCTATCAGCCCGGTCTGTGACACGCCGCCTTTGAGTTTCACGGTCGAGGTGCCCGGTTCGGAAGATACTATGCTTGCGCCGATGAACTTGTTCACGTAGCCAGCACCGGCATCAAACGCGAACTGGTCGCCCACCCCGTTTATCACGTATATCTCCGGGCTGTCATTCCAAAACCTTTGAGGGTCAATATCGCTTGTTTCCTGCCTGTAATAGTCATTTTCTGGGTTCCATGTATAAATATTGGCGGTATCCTTGCCAAGTATTCCAATGACGGGGTACAATGAATGGGCTGTATTAAAATATGTCGCGTCGTTTATAATACCAGAATAAATCTGAGTCCACCCACCAACAGCTGGGTCAGAAAGCGCATAATAAAATGTGAAGGTGTTGTTACTGGAATCACGTTTTATTCTTAACCATATATCTGATTGAAGGCCCTGGTCTGCGCTTGTGGCAAGATTAGTAAATACGTTATTAATAATTTTATAGACTTCTATTGTATGCCCGCCTGCTATAAAGACGGGCTTGTATCTTATCCATACCATATTGGCTTGATTTCTCCAAAGCCATAAGTGGACTTCCCTGTAACCATTGGGGTTTGTATGCTTAGGGTCTGTATCGCTGAAATATGTAATTATATCAGCGTCATCATAAGCAACTTCACGTTTTAATGCGCTTGAATGTTGGTTTGTATCTGCAATATCTGCCCATGACCATTTTCCACCGCTTTCGGTTAAAACATATTTAGTCATGGCTCCGTAGGTGCAAAGAATATCGAAACGGCTTTCAGTCCATTGTACAGCATCAAGTGCTGCGCCGAAATTATCAGCATCCGGTTGCAGTTTTGCTACTGCACCGTCGAGCGCGACCTTCTGGTTGCCGTCAACCAGGGCCGTTGTCAAGTCGAATGTATTTACAGTGGGCAAGTCCAGTCTCCTAAATAAGTTTCATTCACAATATTATCGCCAGTTGTTCCTGCAACTTCGACATAATGTTGTGAATTAATCATATTATCTCCTGTTGCGTCCGTATCCCGTGTTAATGCCGCCGGTTACGAATACGTCGGGATAGACGAGGCCATTCCAGGTCATCGAACTCAGCGTGGGTTGCTCGTCCTCTGCGTTGGAAAAATGAGCTTCCACATGGATATAGCGTTTTTTGTTGAATTCGCCGGCCGCAGCCATGGCGTCTATCACCGATATGTCTTCCGGCGTCGCATGGCAGTATTCCGCATCCGCCCACGAGCCGGTATCCGAAAGGGCTATGCGGAACTTCACGGTGCTCGTGCCGGGCTCGGTGAGCACGGCGCTCACGCCACTCAGCACCCAATGACTGTTGGGGCCTGCATCGAGCGCCCATTCCACGCCTGCCTCGCCAGTCACCCATGCGTAATCGTCGGTCGGCCAGAACCTCTGGAAGGGAATATCCTCCCTCGTCTGCCGGTAGTATTCCTGTTGCGGTGCGAATCCGGCGTTGTTGTTGTACCTGTCAAAAAGTGGGTAGAGGTCGCAATTTACAGGGAAGTGTACCGCGTCTGATACTACCCCGCTCCAAAGCAGATTCCAGCCGCCAACTGCCGGGTCGGAAGTAGCGTAGTAAAAACTGAAAGTATTAGTTGCTGCAATCCGCTTGATGCGGAGCCACATATCGGCCTGCACGCCGAGGCTTACGGTTGTGCCGAGCAGGGTCGCGGCTCCGTTGATAATCTTGTATGCCTGAACAGTTAATAGATTGCCAGGGTGTCGCGAATTGTATGCAAGCTGAACGTTGTTGCTAAGTTGTTTCCAGAGCCGCAAGAAAAATGCTGAACTGCTCGCTGCTCCGAGAGCCGCAGAGGTGACAGGATAATAACCGACAATGTCGTAATCTCGCACAGTTATATTTCTTCGGTAGCCGTAGGCGTTTGGCCTTGCGGCATCGTTCCATGTCCATCGGTAGTCTGCGCCAACAAGGCCTTCTGCCACTACAGCACCATTTGAAACAGGCAAGCCAACGCTTATGGCATTGCCTTCAAGTTTTGACCAATACACCGGATCTATAACCGTGCCGAATATATCGCCGTCACCGTTGCGCCTGAGTACAGCTCCTTCTACGAAGAGCCGCGGGTTGTTGTCAACAGTCGCCGGCGTTACGTCGAATCTCGTGAGAACTGGCATCTAATCTCCTGCTATGAATGCGGATTTTCGAAGAATCCCCATACCGTCGCGACCCCATTATCTGCATTAGTAGCATATTTTATGGCGAAGCAGTCGTTGTACTCAAGTATGAGCGCTCCGTAACAGTTTGCGGTAAAAGGTATGTTTGCTATCAATCGCAGATAGAAAACGTAATTGGCTTCTGCAGCCGTACCATCCCTGTACGCCGTAGCATTAGCCTCGTTGCTCGACCCCCTGTTAAGATTAACGGGCTCTATTTCCGCTCCGTCGCCTACGGCTATAGTCTCCGGGCAGTAAACAGTTACAAGCGTATTCGCCGTTGCCCCCAAGGCCAGGCATGCTATGTGCAGGTGTTTGTCCCTGTCATCATTGCGAATGCACAGCACCACATCCCCGGCATCGTAATCGTAGCTAACGGCCCAACTGTAGGATTCTTGCTGATAGTCCGATACTTTGGCCACATGGTCCCAACAACTGGCCTCGGCCATCAACCTGCCCTCGTCGTTTATTTTCAGCGACTGGCCATCTGCATCTTTTATTATCATGATACCCCCTCAAACATCATCTCTTGTAGCTGTGGTTTCGTGCGCCTCCCTGAACTGAAGGTTCAGATAGCGTAATTAAAGCAGAATGTCCTCCATAAAATCCTGCAAATCGGTTAAAAACTCTTTCAGCGTCTTGCCTTCCGCATCCATGGACGGCATGGCGTTGGTACGTAGCCTGTCCAAATCATCGAGCGTCATGCGCCGGACCTCGCCGTCGCTTTGCTTCACGGCCGTGACGGGCGTGGTTTGCACGTCTCCGTTCTCGTTTTCCGGCTGTAACGCTTCATCCGCCATAATCGTTTTGAAATTTTACGAGTCGCAGGTCGGCAAGCCGACTTTGACACGAGTAAAATTTTAACTCCTTATATATGGTTCGAGGTCCTCGTACCTGTTCACCTGCACGGCAGGCGGCAGGCTTATGGCCAGCTCCTCGAATACAAGTGTTTTCGCACATTCCGGGCAATTAACCAATTTGCTCCCGGCCCTGAAACCTTTCGCTTCGAGGCTGGCAAGCATTTTCTTGCCGAATTCATCGGACGGGATGTCGCCCATGCCCACTATGTAGCCGCAACCGCCGCAGTACAGGATTTTGATTACCCTGTCCACGGGTACGGCGGCATGGAGCGCCGCCTCGGCGGCGGGGTCGTACTCCCGTATCTTGACCATGCCCGTGATGTTGTGTTCGTGCAACTGCAGTTTTTTCAGCGGGTTGGAGGGGTTGGGCATGATGCGATACTTCTTCAGTTTGCCGCGGGTATTGAACTCGATTTCCACCGCCTTGCAGTTGGCGGGATCGGATGACTCTTTGTCCAGGGACTCGATTATTATGTCCTGATCCGCCTTCGGAGTGAAGTTGGTCGTGGTTGGTTTTATGGCCTTGATAACTTTCGGCGCGGTAACCTGTGTTGCTTCGCTCGTTTTTTCTATTTCCGGCATTATTATCTCCTATAAGTCTTATTTTTCATAAGTGCAGGTTGCGAAGCAACTTAGACACGTCATGAAAAATCAGTCCTTTACATACTCAGTACCTTAACAGCCACTATCCCGTCCGGTCCGTCGCCGCCGGTACCGCCCGTGCCACCGGTACCTACACCGGCACCGGGGGCGCCACCTGCGCCGCCGTCAGCAGTTACGAGAGCCGGGTTGTCTATCGACCGGGTAAGTATCCATACGCCGCCGCCTGCGCCTCCGCCGCCGCCGCCGCCGCCGCCGCAATCCGCATCCGTGTTCGTCGAATCGCTGGCAGGTGAGCCGGGGCTGCCATCCCCGCCGTCCGCGTTGATGGAAGAACCCGCCTCTATCATTATTACCTGCGCGCGGATATGAATATACCCGCCGGCATCTCCGCCATTTCCGCCCGCGCCGCTTGTTCCGGTAGTCGCGCCCGTGCCTATGCTGTCAATGCCGCCGCCGCCGCCGCCAGAAGCTAACGTACTGACGCCAAAAATATGGTCTTCATAATCAAGGTCTGCCTGCCATGATTGAGTCAAATTGCCTGAACCATCTGCGCCGTTGCCAACGGCACCCGTGCCGGCAGGGGCGGTAATCGAATAAACACAGGCCGGGGGAAACGTTCCGTAAGACACGCTGCGTGCCGCATCGCCACCCGCATTGACCGCACCTCCGCCGCCGCCTCCGCCGCCGCCGCTCCCGGCCGCAACTATATGGTCGCTTATGTATTCATAAGCAGAAGGATAATAGTCCGTTCCATTATTGCCGACACCCACGGTATTGCGACTGGCCCCGCCAGGCATTCCGGTGCCACCAACTCCCCATGTGCCTGTGGTTTCCGAGTTGTCTTCGAGACGGAGCAGACCGCGGACGTATATTGTGGCCACCCTTCTTTCGGTCGGCCCGAAGGTCGCCGCCGTGTCGAGCGTGCAGTGCGAGTAGTCCCTGCGCCCGGTGATGGTTACCGCTCCCCCAGACTGGCTGTACGTGCCGTCGGACATGTCGCCCCAGTAGTCGGACTCCACCATCCGGTGTATGTTGGAGTAGGCTAATACTCCCATTCACTCAACTCCTTTCTACAGGAGTTGAGGCGTCGCCAGTCTTAAATCCGTCAGGATTTATGACGAGAGACATCTCTTGACATCCTGTTTTATTTTCATTTTTACTTTTCATTACATTTCTCTCTCAACACGAAGTCTTCGACTTCGAGTTTGGCGAGGCAGGAAGCACAGCTTCCTTGATTGTTATTCCTGAACTTTTCGCAGGTTATGAAGCGAAGCAAATAACTTTGACAAAAGTTCATGAATAACTCCTCTATTAGTTGTTCTGTCTCACCGTCTGCAGGTCCACCACACTGGCTTCCGAGGACAGGTCGGTATACGTCACGCGGTAGAACCGCGCGGTCTTCCTGTAAATATAATCCGCCGGTATGGTGGCCACTATCATCACCTGTTCGAGAACCCGCCACGTCGTATTGTCCATACTGTACTCGACATCCACCCGGCCATTCTTGGTCGAATAGCAGTGGAACCCCCAGTAAGTGTAGTTCCGGCAGTCGTCCGCCGCAGACGGCCCGATGCTGTCGTCCGCATCAAGGGCCGTTAAGTTGGCCAGGGTCCGCTCGTCGCCGTCATGAAGTACCGCCGGGTAAACCTGTTCGTTGCCCGCCATTTAATTTCCCTTTCTTGTGGTAATGGTGAAAGACCCTGCGACGCTGTCCGTGTTCTGCAACACTATGCCGTAATAACGCTTCTGCTTTCTGTACGTGCGCTGAAATTCGAACGGATCGCTCGGCAAATTTTCAGTATGCTGGATGTCGTCGAGGAGATAGGCCGTAACGCCGTCGTCGCTGCAATATACACTCAGGTCAAACATGCAGCTGGCCCCTACCAGCGCCCTTCTCGGCCTCACGCTGACGCCCCATTGCCGGTAATGGTTGCAGTCGTCCATCAGGCCGAGCTGGTTTATGGTCGCGTCCGGCGCGAGCGTCTGCTGCCACGCCACCACTTTCACTATGTCGTGCTCCTCGTCATACTCCAGCCCGTTGTCCGAGGGGTCGAGTACCGCCTGCAGGTCGAGTCCCGTGGTCAGCACGCCATCGCCCAAAACGTCGCCGTACACGACCCGGTACTGCGCCCGGGTGATGGGGAAGCTCTTGTCCACGGGATAGTTCGGACTTATCGGTATGCGCTCGTAGAGCCGCCATGCCGAGGTGCTGCTGTTCCGGTGATAGACGTACAGCCAGCCGTAGCCCGTGGTCACCCGGCAGGACAGGCGGAAGCAGTTGGAATAGGGCAGCCCGGTCAGCGCGGCGGCGCCGTTCGTGCCTGTACCCGTCGTAACGTCGAATTCCAGCGCGTTGCTCACCCCGCCGTCCGCAAGGGCCTGGTTGTCGGCTACCGTGATGACTTCGCCGGGTACGGTGAGTACGCCGGGAACTGCGCCGACGAGGTAGGATGATATGCGCACCCTTTCCTTGCCCGCATCCCCCGCGCCGGAGATGTCCTCGGTCGTGACTCGTTTTGGCCGTCCGTTGTTGAAGTCTATCGCTCCTGCCGGGGTCGTGTTCTGATCGAGCAGGTCGTTGGTGCCTTCGGGCATTTTCTCACTCCTTTACACGTTGCTCAAGCGCACGCTGAACTCCCATGAACTCTGCGCCGCCGCCCCGTTCACGTAGTTTATTTTCATGACAAGGCTGCGGACGGGTATCACCCATGTCCGGGCGAAGCCTATGGACGCATAGGGCAGTGTCATCCACGCCGCGGCGTTGGCCTCGGCCGCTATGCGCAGGGGGTTCACGCCGCAATGCACGTATATCGTGCCCGCGACGTTGCTGTAGTTCATGACATGCACTTCCTTGCGTCCGCCGACCATGAACATGTTCATGTTCCTGGCGCCGTTGGCCGCAAGCACGGCCCATGTGCTGTCGTACCAGTCCCCGGTCTTCGGGTCGTGGCTCTTTATGACGAAGAAATCGTCCTGGACGGGAAGATACTTGATGTCCTCTTTGCCAACAGCCATCTGGCAGCTCCTTTAAGTTCTTTTCAGTTTTGCGCCCTGCGCCATTTCAAATCCGATGTGCGGCGTCACGCCGAGCTGTCCCTCGTCCGCATTGAGCCGCGGGTAGAGATAGCCGGTGAACTCCGCGTCGCAGTAATGATCCACGAGTCCCTCGTTGTCCACGACGAGCCGTATGTGTTCCTGCTCGAACACGAACAGGCACAGAGGCGTGACCTCGGCCTTGGTGGTACCCCACCACGGGATTATCTTGCCCTTGTGTTCGAGGCCTATCGTGCAGTCGTCATACGCCTGCGGCGATTCGAGCGCCTGGTGAACGGACTTGACCACGGCGATGTTGCCGTGCGGGCATTTGAATTCGAGTACCTGCGTCCAAGCCATCTTATGTCTCCTTGACTACAACTGGTCTCCCTGTCCGCCCTCATCTCCGCCCGGCGGAACCGGCTCGCCGGTCTCTCCGGTCTGGCCGGTCTCGCCCGTGCCGCCCGTACCGGTGCCGGTGCCGGTGCCGCCTGTGCCGGTACCGGTGCCGGTTTCACCTGCGACCGGGACTTTGGTCTTGCGGCATGTGGTTTTGAACGGGAGCGCCCGCGCAGGCGGAACGGTCTGGGGGTTGAGTACGCCCACTTCCATGAGTTGCCGGAACATGTCGGGCAACGTGACCCCTTCGCCCGAGAGCATGGTGTCGAGTTTGAGGAAGTATTGTTGCCAGTTTATGTCTTCGGGCGCCTGCTCAAGTTCTCCGAGCATGGCAGTCCCCTGCTTATTTCCGAGTTTTGCGTCTATCTTTTCGAGTGTTCTGAGGTTTTTGCGCAGGTAATTGCGCATCTGGACAAGCACATCCTGTATGAGTTCGTTCCCGGCCATCGGCCTCTCCTTCTGCTTCAGAATCTCTTAGCAGAGCCCGGCGAAGAAGAATTGTTCCCGACCCTTCCGCCGATTTGCGGGGCGACGCCACGCGAATCTCGACTAAGGTGAGGGAGCAATCCCTCCCGCCTCGCTCGTAATCCTACATATCTGCGGGCTGTCCGAATTCCGGTGCAGGCATCGGGCGTGTAGTCACGTTCCGGAGCCTGTCGTGATAGTATTTTATCCCGGAAAGGGCGAAGTATATGTACGTCCTTGTCGCCACGTTCAGGGTAAAGTCTATCGTTATCTGGGACGACCCGGTTATCCAGAGGGTGCAGGGCAGGATAAAAGGCATCTGCCCGGTACCCGTCATGACCAGCGTGTGAATCGGGAAATTCATGAGCTGGTTGTCGCTGCCGCTCTGTATGAGCTGCATGCAGAAATTGTTCTGGTCGGCCCCTGCGGCCGTGTAGCCCACGCAGGTAAGTTTGACCGCCTCGAAGTCGCTTTCCGCGTGCATCTTGATGGTCGCGCGTCTGGTGGCACCTGCTGCCACGGCAACGCCCGCCGCCGGCACCTGGAAACTGTTCGGCATGGTCTCTGACGCGCTGTTCAATTCCTCGCACGTGTAGAAGAACGGCCTCACGGCCATCTTCGCGCTTTTATAGTCGTCGTACCCCAGTTTGCGCATGAGGCTGATCGGCCGCGCGGGCGTCATCTTGCTCATGGGCTGGGGGTCAACTCTCGGATATTCCGGCATTTCCTTCTCCTTCTTCGCTTTTCATGGCCTCTTTTCACGAAGAAAAGGCGGGGGGTCCTGCGGGACCCCCCTGTTCCCTTGTTTACATGACTTCCCGCCAGAGGTACCCGACGAGGAACACGCGGACTTTCGCCTCGTGTCCCGTGCCGAACGGGTGGTTGCTCTGGGCCGGCGTCGGCCAGGTGATGCGGACGTAGAAGTTCTGGAGCATGAAGAGATGGATGGGCTTCTGCTTCATGTTGCCCACGTTCTTCACGCAGGTATCCCAGTAGTGGTTCACGTCCTGCTCGCCGTTCACGAGAATGATGTCGTTGTCGTTCTCGCCGCCGGTTCCGACTCCCGCGGTCATGACTCCTTCGGGAACTCTCTTGAGGACGGTTCCCGTGTAGTTCTTCGAACCGATGAAGAAGTCGATGTACGCGGTCTCGAATATCTTCTTCTTGCGCATCGCCCACGTGTCCGTGATGCCGTCGTCGATATCCACGTCGTATCCGGGGAATATCTGGACGGCGATACCGAGCACGTAGAACTCCTTGGGCTTCGGCAACATGCCCTGGCCCTCGAAGTTGCTGTTCAGCTGGCCCGCTGTGGGCTGCGTGAAGAAGGTCAGCGAACCCGTCCCGCCGTTCGGGATGGGCTTCGTGTCGTAGTAGCACTGGCGGATGACCTCTCTCATCGGGAGACCCTGTTCCGCTTCGATATAACGTCTCTGACTCATCTTTCATTCCTTTCTCTTACCCGCCTGTGAGGGGCAAGCGGGCAGGTTTGCGATGCCCCTTATCGCGTTACGATTACTGTACCTCTCGCTTCAGGTGCCCTATCAGGAGGACCCTGATGCTGACCGTGAGACTGGACCGCCCGGTGTCGTTTATGTCCACGGAGCCTTCCGGCCACGTTATGCGGACATAAAACGCCTGGTTCGAGGGGATGGTCAGCGGGTCGAGCACTCCCTTGATCGGCACGCCGACCGGGTAGAAGTGCTTGACGTTCTGCTGGCCGTGCGTCAGGATGAGCAGGTTCGGGCCGCCTGCGTCCGCGCCGCTCGCCGCCCCGGTGAAGCCCATGCCTTCCGGTATGCGGATAAGCGGCTCCACGAGGTAGGGCTTGCTGCCGATGACGAACTCGAAGAGCGCCGTCTCGCGGATCTTCTTTTTCTCCGCCGCCCAGATGTCGTATATCCCCGCCGCAGCACCCTGGTCGTCGGACGGGAATATCTCGACGGCGATGCCGTAGATGTCCATGGACTGCGGGTCGGTGAGCTGCCCGGAGGCGTGCATGTTCGACCACAGCGGGTTAGTCTGCGTCGGGTTCAGGAAGAAGGTCAGCGTGGTGGTCGAGCCATCCGCCGCGTATTCCTTCATGTCGTGAAGTTCCCAGTTCACGACCTCTCTTACCGCAGCGCCTCGCGGCGCCTGCACGAATCGTCTCTCACTCATCTTTCATTCCTTTCTCTTACCCGCCTGTGAGGGGCAAGCGGGCAGGTTCTGCGATGCCCCCTATCGCGAAAAAGTTTACCAGTCGATTTCCTGCTCGGTGCCCGCCATGGACTGCGGCTGGAACGCGGGCTTGCGCGTCTCGTAGCCGAACTGCCCGAGCTGCTGTTTCGGCGGCATTGTCACGTAGTCGCCGACCTGTCCTTGGGGAAGGGCGGGCATCGTGAGGAAGTCGCCGACCGCAGGCATCGCCAGGCCGGTGTACTTCGCCACCGTTGCGTTGCCCGCGATGAAGCGGTTGTACGCGAGTTTGATAATGGAGTAGGCGAGTCCCCCGACGAGGACCTGTATCCCTCTCGCTTTGCTCTTGCTGATGAGGGCCACGACGCCCCCGCCTATGGCCGAACCCCCGACCGCGCCCGCGAAACGGGCGATTTCGGAAGTCTTGCCGAATTTCTGGACGACGATCTGCTCGCCGACCACGGCGGTGACCATCCCGCCGGCGATGTAGGCCGCATCGACCCACGTCTTCATGTTGAGCGCCTCTTTGGCCGTCGCGGTCAGCGCAGCCACGGGGTTGCGGCGGTACGAACGCCTGCGGGTCGTCCTGCGCCTTCTGCGGGGGTTCCGCCTCGTGCGTCTGCGCCTGGACGTGGTCTTGCGCCTGCGCCTTTTGCGGGGGTTCCGCCTCGTGCGTCTGCGCCTGGACGTGGTCTTGCGCCTGCGC
>Ga0180431_10000805_pt1 | contig 44596 bp, 49 predicted proteins | sample SS_ome_11_FD_132459 | JGI IMG/M metagenome (GOLD analysis project Ga0180431, IMG submission 132459) | Hypersaline lake sediment archaeal communities from the Salton Sea, California, USA - SS_1_MS_1 metaG | ecosystem: Environmental > Aquatic > Non-marine Saline and Alkaline > Hypersaline >... | reverse complement strand
GGAACACATTTATAACACAGTTAGACCACACCAGACGTTGGGATACCTGACTCCAAAGAAATTTTTGGATCAATGCAAAAGAGAGGAGGTCAGGTGTCACTAATCATATGAACGAGTACAAACCCTTGTTCTACTAAAAATGCTATGATATTATACCCGTGGAGGGATTTTCGATATATGACTACTGAAAAGCACAAGGCCCTGGAATTAGCAATCAGCCACATTGAGAAGCAATTTGGCAAAGGCTCTATAATGCGCTTGGGCGAGGATTCGCTAAAGACTTCCATCGAGGTCATCCCGACAGGCGCAATTTCTCTGGACATGGCACTCGGCGTGGGTGGCATACCGCGCGGGAGGGTCACCGAGATATTTGGACCCGAGATGAGCGGCAAATCTACATTATCGCTGCACATAATTGCCGAGGCGCAAAAACTTGGAGGTGCAGTGGCTTACATAGATGCAGAACACGCCCTCGATCGTAATTACGCTGCCAATGTCGGCGTCAATATAGATGAGTTATTAATTTCCCAACCAGACACGGGGGAACAGGCTTTAAGCATAGCTGAAGAGCTAGTCAGGAGCGGAGCGGTCGATGTAATAGTTGTCGACAGCGTGGCTGCCCTGGTCCCCCGAGCCGAGCTTGAGGGAGAAATGGGAGATGCCTTTGTAGGACTTCAGGCACGTTTGATGTCGCAGGCGCTGCGCAAGCTGTCAGCTGCTATTCACAGGTCGCAAACCGCAGTCATCTTTATCAACCAGCTGCGTGAAAAAGTAGGGGTTTTCTTTGGAAATCCTGAGGTCACGCCCGGGGGACGCGCCCTTAAGTTCTACAGTTCGGTCAGGATCGAACTGAGGAGAATCGAAGTGATCAAGCGTGGGGATGAGGCTATCGGCAGTCGGGTGAAAGCCAAGGTAGTAAAGAATAAAGTCGCCCCACCATTCAAGAGCGCAGAGTTCGACATCATGTTCTCTCAGGGCGTTAGCAGCGAAGGCTGCCTTATCGATCTGGGCATCGGGTCAGGTGTTGTACAAAAATCCGGGTCCTTTTTCTCCTTCGGTGATACCAGATTGGGACAGGGGAGGGAGAACGCCAAGGCATATCTCAAGGACCACCAAGAGGTGGCAGAAGAGATACAGATGCAGATTCGAACACTATGTTTCAACACCCAGTGTTCCCCCTCGATCACTGTTAAAGACGCGACCGAAGAGGAAAACCTGTCCTAATACGTAAAACTTTTCAGTACTACTCGATAGCGAAAAGGCTGGGAAATTGATACCGGCCTTTTTGTGTTTAAAAAATGAATATCACTAAATATGCGGTTACACTGCCGCGATTAATCGCGGCAGTGTCTGTCTGGATACTGGCGTATCTGTTTCAATCGATATTAAATTGCACATGGTTGTTAGTAGGGTTAAGTTCAGGTAAAAATTAAGAATGTCGAACTCGTTCAAAAAATGCCGTGATTCTGCCCTCCGGCTGCTGAACTATCGTCCGCGGAGCGAGGGAGAACTGCGGGTAAAACTGGGGCAAAGGTTCGACAGGGACATAATAGAACGCGTGATGTCAGATCTGCGATCTAAATCCCTGATCGATGACGTTGCTTTCGCAGCGTTCTGGCGGGACAACAGAACGAATTTCAATCCCAGAAGCAAGCGCGTCTTAGCCATGGAGTTGAAGCGCAAGGGCATCACTGGAGGAACCATCGACAATATGCTTGCAGAAGTTGACGATGAGGACAGTGCCTACAGACTGGCACTTAAGAAATCCAAATCGCTGGCCCTGTGCGATTACGATGGTTTCAGGCGCAGGATGGGCGCTATGCTATCAAGACGTGGCTACAGCTATAATGTGATTGACCGTACGGTCAAACGCATATATGAAGAGCACAAAGAGCGACTTGACATACATTAATATAAAGACGTAAGATGAGAAATTCAAAAAATATAGCCTGAGATTCGCAATCATCATGGACTTATATAAAGGGGGAAATACACATGCTGTCAACAGTACTGGCAGCGGTAGGTGCACTGGTTCTCGGTTGTGTACTTACCGTGTTAATATGGCGCGCGGTCATGGGCAAAAGGATCAGCGCTGCCAGAACCGAGATCGAAACCCTGCTTGCCGATGCCCAAACCAAACATAAGGAATCACTGCTCGAGGCCAAGGAAGAGGCTCTCAAGATCAAAGCTCAGGCTGAAGCAGAGATTCGTGAACGACGCGCCGATCTGAATCGCCAAGAGAGGCGACTCACACAAAAGGAAGAGAGCCTGGATAAGAAGCTGGACAATATCGAGCGGCGGGAGCGCGGCCTGGTTTCGAAAGAGAAAGAGGCAGATAGTATAAGGGACCAACTTCAGGAACTCAAACATAAACAGATACAGCAACTTGAGGTGATATCACGAATATCCAGCGCAGAGGCCAAGGAACTGCTCATAAAAGCGGTGGAGGATGAGGCCAAAGAGGACATCTCCAGACGATTGCGAACGCTTGAAGCACAGTTCAAGCAAGATGCCGACGAGAAAGCCCAGGAGATAATCTCGCAGTCCATCCAGCGCTGTGCGACCTCGGTAGTGTCGGAAACAACTGTCTCGGTTGTGCCATTGCCCGGCGATGAGATGAAAGGCAGGCTTATAGGCAGGGAAGGCCGCAACATAAGAGCGCTCGAAAATGCCACCGGTGTCGATTTAATTATCGACGATACGCCTGAGGCAGTGACCATATCCTGTTTCGATCCAGTGCGTCGCGAAGTTGCACGTATCGCACTGGAGAAGCTTATTCGCGATGGCAGGATACACCCTGCCCGTATCGAAGAAATGGTGTCAGTGGCTCAGAATGAGGTCGACGCTAAAATACAGGCAGAGGGAGAATCCGCCATTCACGAAGTAGGTGTACCCGGTCTCAATCCCGAAATGATCAGACTCCTCGGTCGTCTCAAATACCGATACAGCTACGGACAGAACGTGCTCCGTCACAGTATTGAGGTAGCACACCTTGCGGGAATGATGGCCTCGGAACTGGGACTTAAAGTTGATCTGGCTAAGCGAGCAGGTTTGTTGCATGACATCGGCAAAGCGGTGGATTTTCAGATCGAGGGTCCCCATGCGAAGATTGGCGCCGATATTGCCAAACAATGGGACAAGTCGCCGGAAGTGGTCGCCGCCATCGCCGAGCATCACGGTGAGACAGGCACCACCAGCGTTCTTGGGTTTATCATAGCAGCTGCAGACGCCATAAGCGGTGGCCGCCCCGGGGCAAGAAGGGAATCGCTGGAACATTACCTGAAACGGATTGAATCCCTGGAAAGCCTGGCGAACAGCTTTGACGGAGTTGAAAAGTCCTATGCTATTCAGGCAGGGAGAGAGATACGTATACTGGTAAAACCTGAGGTTATTGATGACCTATCAGCCATGCGGCTTACTAGAGATATCGTTAAGAAGATCGAAGAAACCCTGGAATACCCCGGACAGATAAAGGTTACAGTAATCCGTGAAACCAGGGCTGTAGATTTTGCCAAGTAGGTAATCCATTGCGCATACTCATGCTCGGAGACGTTATCGGCAGTCCTGGCAGGCAGGCAATTCAGTCTGCCGTTCCCGGCTTACGAAAAGAATTAGAAGCCGGTATAGTCATCGCAAACGGTGAGAACACTGCAGGTGGCATCGGTATGACTCCTAAAACTGCCGATGAGCTATTTCAAGGGGGTGTGGACATTATCACCTCCGGCAACCATATCTGGGCACACAAAGAGATGGTTACGGCACTCGATGGTGATATTGCTATACTGCGACCGTTGAATTATCCTCCCGGTATTCCTGGACATGGTTACATAATCAAGAACGATGTTTTAGTTATTAACCTTCTGGGACGAACATTTATCGGTAACGTCGACTGCCCCTTTCGCGCCGTAGATGCACTGCTCAACGATCTTGGTGACGGCAAACCCAGAATTATTATCATAGATTTCCACGCGGAAGCCACCTCCGAGAAGGTCGCCATGGGATGGTATCTTGACGGCAGGGTCAGCGCAGTGCTCGGGACACACACGCATGTCGGCACTGTTGACGCCCGTATCCTGCCTCAAGGCACAGCATGCATAACCGATGTCGGCATGGTGGGTCCCATCGACTCTGTAATCGGCGATGAGAAAGAGTCCGTAATCCACCGGTTCTTAACGCAGCTGCCGCACAGGATTTCTGTAGGGAAGGGCAACGTTATGCTAAACTCTGTGCTGGTGGAAGTTGATGATTCCAGTGGCAAAGCCTTGCAAATAAGACGCGTCGACAGGGAGATAGCACACAGTGGCCAGCCAGGTTGACCTTCACACCCACACCACAGCCTCCGATGGCCGATTGACGCCGGAGGAGATGGTCCAGCGCGCCGCTGAGAAGGGTTTACGTTTCCTCTCCATAACCGACCATGACACAGTTGCCGGCATCACACGAGCCATCGATACAGTTACACTTTTCCCATCCATTCGTTTTATCCCGGGGCTGGAGATCAATACAGACACCCCAACAGGTGAGGTCCACATACTGGGATACTGTATCGACTATAATAACGAGGATCTGAAGCTTACCCTTGAGAAGCTTCGAGCCGCTCGTGAAATGCGTGCCCATAAAATCGTAATAAATCTAGCCAGGCTGGGGATTGAGATATCCTGGGACAGAGTAATGGAGCTAGCCGGTGGCGGCTCAGTCGGCAGGCCACATATTGCGCAAGCGATGTTCGAGGGAGGCCACATACCATCGCTTCAGGAGGCCTTCATTAAATACATTGGCCGTCATGGTCCGGCATACGCTGAACGCGAGCGACTTACACCTAAACAGGCGGTAGAGCTGGTTATCTCCGCCGGTGGGTTGCCAACGCTGGCGCATCCTGCAGAGTGTGATAATCTTGACGAACTGATAAAAGAACTGAAAGGGGTCGGTCTTATCGGCCTGGAAACTTACTACGATGGATATCACAGCGATATCGTTGACAAGCTAGCTCGGATCGCTGCCAGACACGATTTAATAACGACGGGTGGCAGCGATTACCACGGCCTTGGTAGTAGCCATGAAACGCCCCTCGGAGGCGTGGATGTGCCCGTTGAATGCGCAGAACGCCTTTTAAGCCTATCAGAGAAAAGGCTGAAAGGTGAAAATAGATGAAGTGGCATGTTGAAACGGTAAGGTTCCCCGCCAACGATGTAGATTTGTATGGCGAGATCCTGATGCCAGAAGGGGATGGCCCTTTCCCCGCTGCTGTCCTGTGTCACGGGCTGGCATCCGATCATCGCTCCATGAGGCCCAGCGCACAGAGGCTGGTGAGGCAAGGCATCGCTACCTTAGCCTTTGATTTCCGCGGTCATGGCAAGAGCTCAGGAACACTGGATGGAAATATCCGTCAGGATATTATGGCAGCAATCACGTTACTTAAAGACTACGCCAGGATCGACCGGAAAAAGATAGCCATCGTCGGGCACAGCATGGGAGCGGTAGCAGCCCTGAATGCAGCCTCGTCAGTAAAGGATATCAGGGCGCTGGCCTTTTTATCCGGTCCCGCAGATATCGGCGGATTTGCCGAACTGTGGAAACCGCTGCAGCTAAAAGCACAGGGGACAGGCCGCAATATCTTTGAGTTCCCAAAAGACGGGGCGCTTCCAATGACAGGGTGGTTCAACGGATTGACCTTCAGACTATGGATGTGGATAAGAAAATACAGGCTGCGAGTAAATATCGAACCACAGGCGAAATCCTGGTCAAACCTTGATCCCGTTGGCAGTGTTCGAAAGTTGGGGAACCTGCCTAAATTGTTCGTTCACTGTAAAGGGGACAAATGGGTCCCCTACAAGGAGACTTTGGAGTTGTACGAACAGGCAGAATTTCCAAAGGAGCTTTTCCTCTCCGATCGCGGATTCCATGTAAGCCCTTTGCTCCCGGGACAGCTGAGAAAAAGATGGATAACCTGGCTGGTATCCAACCTGAAGTAGGCGAATAGGCCATGCCAACTTATCAGTTTGCGCTTCTACTAACCAGTGCTTACCTCCTGGGTTCCATACCTACCTCGTATATTGCCGGGAGGCTAATCAAAGGCATAGACATCCGGAGGTACGGCAGCGGTTCCGCCAGCAGCACAAACGTCTGGCATTCAGTATCGCGTAAGGCCATGGTGGCTGTGGTCATTGCCGACATGCTGAAAGGCCTTATACCTGTAGCTATCGCCAGCCATTTACTGAATTTCCCTGTATGGGCCCAGGGCACTTTGGGGCTGGCAGCCATCACCGGCCACAGCTGGTCCATTTTTCTCGGATTCAGCGGTGGTCGTGGCTGGGCCACCATGATAGGCTTCTTGCTGATATTCGGTAGGTGGGAACTGTTAACGCTGAGCATTGTTGGCCTGTCGATTTTCGCCTTAATCAAGAATTCGCCGCTGTCCATGTTCCTGGCCATAGTCTCCATGCCGATTGCGAGCCTTGCTCTGGCAAGCTATGGCATCGTTGGCTTTGACAGGGGGCTGATACTGCTCTGCATCTGTCTTCTGATACTCCTGAAGAGGATCCTGGCTGAAAGGCCTGTACCCCGTAGCGAACTGGCAAAAGTGCTCATTTACAGGCTTATACTCGATCGTGATACACGCAATCGTGAGTCATGGATCTACCGAAAGCCGAACGATTTATCACAATCGTGAGGAACGGATCAAGAGGAAGACAGCAACACCGGTAGAAGATCACGATGAATTGGCGCCGGGCGCTTAGCCCTCCTCAGCAACCCCAACCTCCCAGGTCCTCACCCATCCGCCGCTGGCACTCCTCAGCATGCCCAGGCCGGTGCCCCGGATAAAAGACCAATCAATGTGTGCAACTGCGTCGCGAATCTCATCTAGACGCTTGTTCTGTTTGTCGATGGCATCCAGCAACCGTGTCGCTGAAGGTAAAGAGTCAGCCGAATTTTCATCTACCGCTGTCCCCATCAAACTCAGGGCCCGTTCCTTCAGCCCCGCATCGTAGGGAAGATCCTGAATCAATTGCTCTTTATTTTCCAAATCACCATCTGTAGCCATTTTTATTCCACTCAAGTTTTTATTACGCTACCACCTGGTGAAAAATCGGCGTTGCCACTAATATTCATATAACTTGCGGTAGTATTATAACCAAGCTCCGAACCTCTTATCGATGCCCAGTTGCATTCAATTCTATCGATAACATCCTGTGGCAGAAATGCACGATATCCATACGATTCGTAACATCTTTCCAGGGCAGCCAGCACCGCAACACCGAGCTCGATCAACTGCGTCCTGTTATTTATTGGAACCCCGCGCTTCAATATGCGCCACTGAGCCTCCGATAACAACCCATCGAATGCTTGATTGGTAACGATATCCACTCGCCTTTTCCTGGTCATCCTACGATCCCACAATGTGTATTTTGTGTATCATCAAATTGGCGTATAATACACACCTTTTTCGGCTTTGTCAAGTGTCTGTAAGCGTCCATAACAACTCGCGGAATTTCGTACAGGTCTAAAAATAAAGATACACTCGAGTAATTATCGAAATACGGGAAACACGCAGTCGCAGCTATATAAATATTGGGGAATTGGCAGTCGTCCAATCAACCAGCGGATAACCATAAGTTGGCAAGACAGGGTAGTAAAGCATGCCACCCACTGACCGATTCGAAACGATCCAACTGTCTTAGAGCAAGCAACAGCAAACTACACTGCAAATTGAGCATGCGCTATTATCGATACATAAGTGCCGCGCTGATTGCCACCGATACGAATATTATGGTTATAACGATGGCAGCAAAATACCACGACGTCAGGAATCGCTGGAGCGCCTTAGCCGTCTCTTTCTGAACCTTCTCCGCAAGCGCCTCTGAGGCCGCTCTTGCCTCGTCAGCTCCCTTCTTGGCATCGGCAATGGTTGCCTCTGCCAGTCTCTCAGCCTCAGCAATGGCCTTTTGAATGTCGCTTATGGCTTTCTCGGTAGCCACCCTGAGCGCTTCGTTGGCTTCACTTGTCCTTAGAAGCATCTCGTTGGCAAGCTCATCAGACCTCTTCGCTGCCGCTTCGGCCGCCTCTTTTGCTGCCCGGGCTAACTCCTCCGCTCCTACAGCAGTTGCAGTAGCCTCAGCAGACTTGGTTAGTGCCTCCTGCGCACGAATTCCCGTAGATGCAGCTTCCTCTGAAGTTTCACCAGCGAGCTTCGCCGCGCCATCAGCTACCCTGATAGCCTCCACAGACTTTGCCACCGCTTCACTAGCACTCGCACCTGCAACTGCAGCCCCTTCTGCAGTTTCACGAGCTAATTTCGACGCACCCTCGGCCACTTTCAACGTAGCTTCAATAGACGCCGCTGCAGCTTCTGCCCCGGCCTTATCAGCGGCATCCGCCTTATTAAAAATGCTTCTAGATAGTTCCGCTCCCGCTGTCGCCGTTTCCTTTGCGTGATTGCCCGCTTTTGTAGCCCTTTCAGCCAGTTTACCCGATACTTTAGCGGCTTCTTTGAGAGCTTCATCCCCCACCCTACTAGCTGGAACTGCCTTTTCGGCAAGCACACCTGCTGCGGTTCTAGCTAACGCCGCCGCCATCTTGGCCTCCCTTCCCGCAGCATCAGCAGTTTTGATATTCTCGACATTTGGATTGGACCTTATATCAGAAATAGCTTTCTCAGCTGCCCCTACAGACTCATCAGACTTCTGACCCGCCTCCCTGGCAGCATCCATGCCCCTCTTTACCGCCTCAACAGCAGCAGTGGCCGCCGCAGCCTCTCTAGCAGCTGTCTCATCGACCAGGGTTTTCATATTGGCTACCGCAGTGCTATTTGCTTCGTTTATTAATTTGTACAGTACATTTGTTGCCGCTCTTATAGCGTCATCCCCTATGGAATCCGCCCTTTCAGCAATGCTGCGGGTTTTATCGGCAATATCGAAACCTTCTGCTGCCGACTTCTTGGCCGCTTTACCAGCCTCTTCACAACTCTCAGCCAGCTCTCCTGAAACACTAACTGCCGCCCTGATAGCTTCATCGCCTGCTATATCCGCCAGCTTAGCCTTCATATCTAATTCATCAGCCGCACGAAACGCAGCAGCAGCAGCCTTCATGGCAGTCCACCCTGCCTCATCTGCTTTGCCCGCTGCCTGTGTCGTCATTTCCGCCTGCAACCTGGCTAGCGCCGATTCGGCCGCTTTAGCGCATCTATCAGCCTCCTTGCCAGCAGCTTTCGATTCCTCTATTGCCTGATCGGCATCCTTTGTAGCTATTAACGCATCTTCCTCAGCTTTAACCGCTGCCAGCTTTGCCAAAGCTATGGCAGTGGCTTCAGCCTCCTTGGCAGCCAATCCCAGCTCTTCCGCCTTGGCGGCTGCCTCTTCAGCCGCTACCCTAGCCGCTCGCGCTACCTCCTCGGCCCTCATAGCGGCTTCTTCAGCCCTCTGTGCCGCTTCCTCGGCTGCCCGAGACGCTATATCAGCAGCCTCACGAGCGGCATCACTCGCCTTCTCAGCCCTCTTCGCAGCATCCTGCGATGCCTTTGTAGCGACATCGGCAGCCTGTTTGGCTCCAGCGGATGCTTCCTCAGACAGCTTCATGGCTCTGCGTGCAGCTTCCTCCGCCGCTTTACTCGCCTGTTCCGCCCTCTTGGCGGCTTCCTGGGACGCCCTCTTTGAGGCTTCGGCTGCCTCTATAGCTTCACCTGCCTTTTCTTCCGCCCTTCTCGCTGCATCATCCGCCGCTTTGGTTGCCTGGTCGGCAGCCTTTTCTCCAGCCTCTCGCGCCTCTTCAGCCCTCTGCTCCGCCTCGCTGGATGCTTTGGTTGCGGCTCCAGCAGCCTGTCTCGCCTCCCGGGATGCATCCTCCGCCCGCTTCGCAGCCTCAATGGCTGCCCGGATGTTCTCATCCATCTCATCTAGGATCTGTGGAAGTGGCTTGGTCAATATTTTGGGGGTCTCGACCGCCTCTGATCTCTTCATCGGTTTGTCACTACTTTTTTTGGCCATGTGTAAACCTCCTAAACCGGCAACAATACAACAACGTTATCTATAATCGAAATTACGCCAAATGTCAATGCGCACTAGCCCCAACATTCAGACGGAATCAGCTATCGCTTTGCTATTGCAATCCCGTCCACGGCTGACTCTGGCGCAATGCTTCAAGGGTAAATCCGTCCAGGAATCAGGTCTTATGTTTGCATGTATTCTTCCTTGATACAAAACAGATCGGCACATAATGCAAACGCACATATAAACCTGACTAACTCAACGGCAGAGCTACTGCTAAATATACTGAGCGGACGAGCTTGAGTTCACGCTGAATAGTAGAAATTCACCCTCTGTTTGGACTTTTATGTGTTGAAGGGTTTAGATTTGCAGGGTAGTACTGATACTTATTTCTGAATTACAGCTTCCCGATCTCGGCGATAATGTCTTCTGGCATTCAGTAATTAAATCTATCGATGTCTCTAAATCGATAACCATTACCGGTTACCACGATCCAGCGCCTCGATTAGATGAATTCTTCGAAATACCCCTGACACTCACATGCTGTGTCCGTCCTGTTCCACAGCGCCTCATTTCAACAGGCGACCTTCTGAAATGACCGTACATAACCTCGCTATCCGGCCAGCACGGATCGGTAAATCTACATGCACCTAACTCAATCCATCCTCCCGACAAATATATCTGCGTCTTTTTATTGATTCCCTGCTGCATTCTCATCGCATTACCTCTCCGTATCATCAAAAACCGACATACTATGTTTTGCATACTAGGACAGATGTATCACTGCAGATGGATACCTTTTCCGCTACACTACCAGGGGAAAAGGAACCGAAACCATTTGCCCCTCTGGCTCCCACTACTATAATATCCGGATTGTGCCTTTCGGCTGCTGACAGGATGGAGTCGGCAGTAGCACCACGCATTATATCAATCGCCGTCTTGTATCCTGCACTGTGGAATCGATCTCTCGTCTGTAAAAGTGTTATGCGATCATCTTCCTCCTCCGACGCGCGCAGCCGGTCCATAAGATTCTGGTTCAGTTCCATATTTAGAGTGGGCATAGTGACCAGTGCCGGGACATGTGACTTTAGTGCGGTTAAAACGATAACCTGACAGCGCTTGGGCAGAGGCAAATCCAAAAGTAATTGAATCGCCCTCACTGAATATTTCGAGCCGTCAACAGCAAGTAGAACACGGTTCAGAACCCTGCACTCTTTTTTAACCAGCAGAACACTTGCCTGTGCTCTGGTCATCACCTTTGCAGCTGTGTTCCCCAGTTTTGTTGAGGTATCATCGGTTATACCTCTGGCACCAATAACGATCAGAGTGGCGTCTTTATCTCTAGCCATTTTTATTATCATATCAGAGGTGTGCCCCCACAGAGCCGCACCTTCAGCCCTTAGCCCACTTACACGTATGGATGTGAGTGGTTCTCTGAGCATGTCAAGCGCTTTCTTGTACTGCTCTTCACGCAGGTTCCTCCTGTATAAGGCTTCACGCAGGCATATGTGCATATATATGCCTCTTATTAACGCATGCTCGGGGATAACGTTTGTAATAGTGACATTCGTCTTGGACGATAGCTGGAGGGCTTTAACCATATAGGTTGCCATCCTTGAGTAAATCGAGCCATCATAATACAGTATAACGTTCATCACAATAACCTGAATCGAGATTGGCCTTCAGCATATCCGATAGTTAATATAACTAACCCCCAATATCCTGCCTGTTATTGCCTCAATATTACCCATAACATGTATTATTAATACATGAATGTTAATACTAGATTAATAATACACATCTTGATTATTTTGTCAAGGGGGGTCAGGGTTTTATATGCAACATTCGTTGCACCGCGAAGCTTTTGTTGAGAATTGGCCGGGGAAATCGTTATTGCAGAGCTATCGTGTGGCAGAGATTGCGAATTCGATTAACATGGAACGATATCCACGCACACCGAAGACATTCCTTGATGCCTAAATAAAGTCGGACACCGCAAGGGTTATGCAGTTTTTTCCAGTTGCCGTGCCAGCCGCTTGGCGAGTACAACAACAGTCCAGGCTGGAGGTATGCCTGGAGCTTCGGGGAACACGCTGGTATCGCAGCAATACAGGTTTTTAACAGAGGTTCCCAGATTCGTATCTAGAAGCTGTCCCACCTTCACCGTGCCGCTGGGGTGTCCCAGCACAAAGCTGGAATAGTGAATATCATCCGGGTCGCATCCGGCTTTTACCAGTATCTTCCTGTTGATATCTCGCGCATAAGCGAAATGTTCCTTATCTCGATCGGTGAAGGTCTTGCTTATTTTGCCATTGGCATATACTTTACCTACACCCTCATCGGACACCTTGGAGAATACTCCCAGAGACTTGCGGAAGCGGCGCAGCCTGAACAGGCTCCTCAGTGGCTCATCCTGCACGAACTGCATGTGCCATGCGAGCAAAGGTGACAGCATGCTGCAGAAGCAGATGCCATGCTCCTCGTCGTGCCAGCCTATGGTCATGTTGTGCTCCCCGGAATTTCCGGGACCATCCTTAACAAATCCGAATGTGAAGAATGTCGGGTCACCGGTGAACCATCTGCCAGCATCCGGAAAACCTGAACGCTGCAGGATCCTTGCTGTATGCGTTCCGCCTGCGCTTAAAACCACTACCTTCGCATGTACGTCATAGTGCCCACCACCTCTACGCTTAACACGCACGCCGGTCGCCACGCCGCTATCTACAATCACATTTGCGACCTCGGTATGTGTTAGGACGGTAGCGCCATTCTGGATAGCTTCCCTGGCATACTCCACTGCAGTCCACTTGGCATCCTTGCGGCAGCCATTGGTGCAATACTCACAACCGGCCCTGCATTTGCTGAAATCGATGTGACGATTAAGTTTATCGAAGGGAATATTGAGTGCGGTTGCTGCTTCCCAAATTCTCCTGGTGCCGGGACCGATAAAATCGTCGGGTGGCAGATTTACCCAGCATTCTCTTCTGGCCTCATCGATTAAATCCTGAGGCAAGTCTATGCCGTGCCGTTTCCAGTATCCGATGTCCGGCTCGAATGCTGAACCGGCATACAACAGCGTGCCGCCTCCCAGGCACTTTGCAAGGATCACGGTATCGCCCTCCGTGGTCTTTTTTATAGGGAACGGGATGCTGAAGCCTTTCTCCAATCGAGCCAGAACACCAATTCCGTTACCTAAGAGCCTGTCGCCATCGCCCCCTTTCTCTAGAATTATTACCCTCTTACCCTTTTTAGAGAGCTCCTTGGCGACAGTGCAGCCACCGGGTCCACCACCGACTATAACGATATCTGCATCAAGCCTTTCCATTCTTCCACTCATGCTTACCCCCTGTATACCACCATCGCACTATTTCGCGCGTTTTACCATTTCTACCGCACCCATATCGCAAGTGGGGAAACATACGCCACAGCCCATGCACTTTTCGGTGTCCACCACAGCGAAACCCTCCATCACAATTGCACCGAATGGACAACGCTGGACACAAACGCCGCAAGCATTGCAGGTCGACTGGTCGATAGCGGCCACATACGGGGCTGGCCGTAGAGGATTGTACCCCGTCTTGTTCAGGCAAACGAAGAATACGCAGCAATCGGTGCAGCAATTGCAAATGAAATCGAGGGGATCATAGGTGTGCACCAGTCCATCCTCATTGCAGCGTTTCAGGGTAGCAACAGCCTCTTCATAAGTTATCTCGCGGCAGATGCCGTGCTCAGCGCCCCAGCGGGCGGTCTCTCCCATGAACAGGCAGGTTTCCAGAAGATGACGACAATGGTCACCTGGATCGGATATCCAGTGCGGCAGGCGGCAGGAGCATGTGCTGATGCCCCATGATCCAGCCTCTTTTATTCTCTCGGCGACGTTATCTTTGGGGTCAGCGTCCGCAGGCAGGGCTTCAGGCGTCGTCCACACATATACCGGATACTTCAGGTCGGGCAGACACTTGACGGCGAAATCGACCTCAAATCGGTGCAGCGCCTGCATCAGCCTGACGGAGTGTGGGAACCGGATATTGCCCCAGCCACCGGTCTCCACCAGACCGGGCCCAGCCACTCCTATTGTCCTGTAATCGGGCTCCTCGACGCCAGGGGTGACCCACAGAGTACCCTTATCAGCCATAGTATTGAGCATCTGTCGCAGCCTGCTACTCTCCATCCCCGTCCGCCGCTGGACTTCGCCGAACTTGATATTATTAAAGCCAATCTTTATAGCCAGTTCAGCTTCTTCAGGAGTGAACTGACAGCGTAGAAGTTCCATGAATGAATCAACTACTTTGTGAGCACCGAATGGCCACTGAGCATACATATCGAAAAGTTGCTGGTAGATGTCATTTTCACTCATCGACTCGCCTCTCCATTTCTGCTTTCAAGGTAAACTGTATGATAGCGCAACTGCAGCTCTTTGTCACTAACGATTTACCCCTTTCTCATTATTCGATCGACTGACTCAACGCTGAATCATGGTGGTGAAAAACTTGTCGAATTGAGCTTTGATGGAATCCGAAGACGTGATCCTAGGGTCGAACAGGTCCATCTCCAGTATCAGCGTCGGGATCCCCAGCTCATCATATATCTTATCCTTCACCAGCTTTATAACAGCCCAGGTGGACTTACAGGCGACATTCCCGGCGAAGACGGCGGCATCTGCCTTGTAACGCCTTAGCAGCTCAATTGTGGCGTCCAGATAATTCTCCCACGGGCCTCCGCACTCCCGCGTCATCGGCAAAAGCGTCAATTTCTCCGCTAGCCCCATCAGTATACTGTCATAATCCGAAATATCCTCTACTGGCTTCATGACGAAGTTGCTGTTCATATTGGCTACAGACACAGCGCCATACTCTGACTCTAACCACAAGAAGATCAATACATCGAAGGCCGGCGCGCCATAGATCCATACCAGCCGCGATTTCTCCTTGACTCCGGTTGCCGGGCCTTCCCCCTTATCCACCCTCTCTTTTGTCATTTCATACCTCTGCTTGAAATAGTCCACGAGCTCGGGTCTCCCTGCCATGCACAGGACTGCGGGGTACTCTGCCCATACGTCCAGGCTGGCGTAAGGACAGGGAATAGCCTCTCTCAACTCGGCGGTCTTGAGAAAATATTCATGGGCGAGGTTTGAATATTCCATAGCCTGTTTAAGCCTATCGAGTTCGAGTTTTCGCCTGGTTTTCTCCTCGAGGAATGACACTAGCCTCTTCAATTCACCCGCCACGTATCGAGTGCATCGCTCGTTCCTGAAATAGGGCATATCAACGCAAAAATAGGGAAAGTCGGAGTGTTCGGCTAAAACTGGATACGTTGCCAGGTTGGAATCACAAGGATTCGCCGGGTGTACGAGAACGTCAGGGGCAGCTATATCCCCGGACAGAGCAGCCCCGAGAAGAACCTTATTATTTGCGCACATATAGTCGGGAACACGCTCTTGAGCTATATCGATGTACCTCATTGCATCTGAGCCCAGGATCGTAGGAGCCACAAGTCCGGCTAAAACATCTATGACGACCGGTACTATGTCCATCGCCCAGAACAGCTCCGAAGGGACCCCAAAATTAATCCAGGCCACCGGTCTCCCTTTTTCCTTTGCTGTACAAGCCTCCCCAAAACAACCGCTTAACATCTGTAATAACTGTGCTAACCCAATGTTTTGCTCCGAACGCATCCCCACCACTGCGGCATTATATATGGACAGGCTATCTTTCACCAGATCGAGCGTGCCTTTTCTTCCTTCCATCTCTTCACCTCTCCAGCCTTTCCAAGAATGCCTGGACCCTGGTCCTGAGCTGTCCCACTGCGCCCAGGGCGTATTCCCTTTCCATGCTCAGCATGGGGATGTTAGATTCCTTCAATTCCTTCTCCAAATGGAGGAGCTGACCGCCCCAGAGGTCGCAGTATCTCAGCCGCTGAAAAACGACACCATCAACGTCGAAATCATCAACCATCTGCCTGACGAAGTCACACCTTGCAGCAACATTGTCCACTATCCGGGGGCAAGATGGACGATTTAGATAGGACCTGGCGAGACTGAGCACTAAATCGTCCCCTGTCTCGACGGGTTCCCAGAAGTACCTGCTCCCAAAGCAGAGGCTATCGGTTACTATCAGTCCACCCAGGTCCTCTATTACTTGAAAGTAGTCTGGATTGTCACATCCCCCGCTCCCGGCCATCATCAATCTGGCCCTGTATCCGGATATGCCTTCCCGCTCGCTCAGCTCTTCCAACAGCCTCCTCAATAGTTGATTGTACCGCTCTTTGGGAATCGTGGTCCCCGCTAACGTAACGTTCAGGCTTTCCGACCCTGTCAGGGGCGGGCTATCGCCCTGCCGAAGCTGATATAACCTCTTTAACAGACTCCGCGTTTCGTTATAGACATTAATAGCATTGCTTAAACTGGCTTCTGTGATCTGTACTCCGAAGAAGCTCTCTACATTTCCCTTGAATTCATCGAGATCATCCCTGTACCAAGCGACTAGGTCCTCACTAGCCTTATGAGGAACACTGATGAAATGCAGGAAGGGGAAATCTTTCGGTCTGATCTCCCTCAGTATGTCATATACGCGACGAATGTGATCACAGCTATTTGTGAAGACCAAGCCATCGAGAAATCTGTACCTGCCTTCAAGCGCAAGCTGCAAACAGGAACGCGTGAAGGTACAGTTCAGGTGACTCATGTATACGTCTGCCGCGGTTGTCTCTGTGCAGCCCGGAGCTCTCAATCGGACGGGGAGAATATCGGCCGCGTAGAGAATCTCTTCGGGGACGTAGGAGCAGAAGAAACCAACTACCTTCTTGCCGTCAGCTTTCCACTCCTGAACCGCCGGGTTGTCAAGGTCGGCGGCTAGCTTGGTCAGCTCCTCTAACGCACACATCTCTCAGCGAGTCTCCTCCCGTTACTTATGCAAGATCGTTGCAAAGAACTTGTCGAATTGAGCTTTGATTGAATCCGAAGACGTAATCCTCGGGTCGAACAGGTCCATCTCCAGTATCAGCGTCGGCACCCCGAGCTCATCGTATAATTTATCCTTGACCAGTTTCATCACCGCCCAGTTGGACTTGCAGGCGACATGTCCGGCGAATACGGCGGCATCCGCCTTATAGCCGCGTATGAGTTCCATGGTCGCATCCAGCCAGTTCTCCCATGGTCCTCCGCACTCGCGTGTCATCGGCAGAAGCGTAAGCTTTTCCGCCAGGCCCAGCATTATACCGTCGTAGGTGGAGATGTCATGCACAGGCGTCATTACGAAGTTGTTGTTCATATTAGCGACAGAGACGGCGCCGTATTCCTTCTCCAGCCACATGAGAATGGAGAAGTCGAATGTGGGTGCGCCGTATATCCACACCAGCCTATGTTTCTCTTTTTCACGCGGCAAATGTCCCTCTCCACGATCGACCCTATCCATGGTAAACTCATACCGCCTCTCGAAATAGTCAGCGAGCTGCGGCGTGCCGGCAAGGCTAAGCACCAAGCCATATTCCGATATCGCCTCAAGACTGGAATAGGGACAGGGCACCGCCTGCCGCAACTCGCTGATCTTGAGGATATTCTCGTGGGCTCGATTCGAGTGTTGCATGACATCCTTCAGTCTATCGATGTCCAGCCTGTGCCCAGCAATTCTCTCAAGCGAGGTCACCAGTTTCTTCAGTTCAGTAGCTACAAAGGACGCACTGCTCCCGGTTCTGAAATAAGGCATATCGACACAGAAGTAGGGGAAATCGAAATGTTCAGCCAGCACCGGATACGTTGCCAGATTGGAGTCACACGGGTTCGCCGGATGCACGAATATAGCAGGAGGGGGGGCGTCACCGGCTAATGCAGCTCCGAGTATTATCTTGTTGTTGGCACACAGATAATCTGGAACATACTGCTCGGCTATATCGATGTATTTCGTCGCCTTTCCAATAGAGGCCAGCGACCCACTGAGCACATCTGCCACCACCGGCACAATGTCCATAGCGTAAAACAACTCGGATGGTATGCCAAAATTGATCCATGCGATAGGTTTACCATCGTCTTCAGCCCGGCACACTTCCTTAAAGTATTCGGCCAGCAGGCCATAAATCCACGACCATTCGGGGTGCTTATCCCCGAACCGGGTGCCCACCATATCACTCACAAAGCACAGGCTATCGGATACATCCCTGAGCACATTACTTTTTACAGCCATCGCTATCGCCCCATGCTCTCCAGAAATGCCTGTATCCTGGTCCTGAGCTGCCCTATGCCACCCAGTGCGTATTCGCGCTCCAGGCAGATCAACGGGATGCCCCATCGCTTCAGCGACTCCCTCATCGGCAACATCTGTCCTCCCCACAAATCGCAGTACCTGATCCGCTGAAAAACCACGCCGTCGACCTTGAATTCGATTACCATCTGCTTTACAAAATCGCACCTTTCCGACACACTATCCACCATGCGGGGGCAGGATGGCCGGATGAGATACGACTTTGCAAGCTCCAGCAGGGGATCTCCGTCGGTCTCCACAGGCATCCAGAAATACCTGCTGCCAAAGCACAGGCTGTCAGCAACTATTAAACCGCCCATGTCCTCCATAACTTTGAAATACTGCGGATCGTCACACCCACCGCTGCCGGCCATCATCAGCCTTGCCCGGTAACCAGATATGCCTTCCTGCCTCGAAAGTTCATCGAATAGCTCGCTAGTGAGTTCATTGAATCGATCCCTTGGCATCGAGCTGCCAGCCACAGTTACCGCCAGGGTCTGCGCCCCGCTTATCGGAGGGGCATCGGCTTTACGCAGGTCGTACAATTTTTTAAGCGACGCCCTGGTTTCATTACACATTTCGATGGCTGCATGCAGTGCATCATCACTGACATTTACATCGAAACACCTTTCAACCGCCTGTTTGAATTCGAGCAGCTCACCGCGATACCATGCGATGAGGTCGTCATCGACCTTGTGGGGCACACTTATCATATGCAGGAGAGGGTAATCGGCGGGCCTGACTTCGCGCAGTATATCAAACAGACGTCGAACATGATCGCAACTGTTAGTGAATACCAGCCCATCGAGAAATCTGTATTTCCCTTCGAGGACGAACTGCAGGCAGGAGCGCATGAAAGTGCAGTTCAGGTGACTCATATAAGTGTCCGCCGCGGATATGTCCGAACAATCTGGAGCTCTTAGCCTGATGGGAAGGATCCCAGCAGCAAGCAGTATCTCCTCAGGCACATATGAACAGAAAAAGCCAACCACCTTCTTACCGCTAGCTTTCCAGTCAGCGATAAGCGGATTGTGAATGTCCTCAGAGACCGCTGCCAGTTCCTCGAAAGCACCCATTTCAACGAACCTGCACCTATTATATCACAATAATGATTCGTATACTAACTATTATTGACCGAATCACATGATATCAAAGTCATATTCGTCTATGTCAAACAACTTCAAAGTGGAGCAGACAGCGTGCAGCCCCACCGCAGATGCGCTCACCGAGGCGGAAGGCGATTTTATCGCCGAATTCAGCGGCCCACACGGCGTACTCGGTATTGCAGATGAGGTTCCCCACTGCTCCGGAGAGGTTCTCCCGCTGCGATTTTATCATCAGATTGTGCCACGGGCAGTCGACAATATCCATCGTAAATCGACTATGTTCACCGGATTGTTCTGCAGCGAACTTGAATCCCTCCATATCAAGCTTGGTGGTAAGGCATTCCAGCAGCGCATCCATGCCACCTGACATGCCACTCATCGACTTCAGCATCCGCGCCTGTATCATGGCGAATACTTTCCATACCTCGTCATCGATATCCAGCGCAGCTTCGAAACCAAACTTTTCCTCGACCTTCATGAACCACAACCCGTCAACCGCTGTATAGCTGCGATGGAAATACTCCTTTATCTGCTCCGGTGTCAACTCTATCATTGTTCCCAGCCTTTCTTCACTGAATCGCTCCAGGCGTATCCGGTATCACTTCATCCCGTCCAGGAAGGCCCTGACATTCTGCCCCAGCACAGCGTGATTATACCCGCCTTCAAGGACGCCGAAACGCCTACCGTCACACGCCCTGTCAGCGAAATCCCGCACCATTCCCCCGATTTCCTTATAGTCGTCGGTGGTCAGCATCTCGCCCCAGTCATGCTCGTGCCGGTCGAAGCCGGCGGATACTGCTATCACATCCGCCGCAGCCCCCGACAGGAATCGAGCGATGTCATCTACAAATCTCATACGATCCAAGTCATCGGGATGAAAATATACCACGTCAGGAACTCCTCGAAAAAAGTTATCGGTACCATCTCCGAAATGCAGGTCTATATCCAGTATAACTGCCTTCGAGATTTTACCCGCACGTCGCAGCTTTTCGATGGCTATCGCAACGTTGTTGAAGTAGCAAAACCCCCAGCTGCGGTCAGGGCTGGCGTGGTGCCCCGGCGGCCGTATTAGCCCAAAGGACGGCTCACCAGCCATTGCCAGCCCGGCAGCCGTGATGGCACCACCGGCTGCGAGCAGGGCAATATCATATGCTAACTCCCGGCGACGGACATATGCGATGTGATCCTCGGTATGAACCATCCGGGTGTCTTCTATATTTGCCGGCTCCGGCTCAATGATGTCGAAGTGAGGCTTAACCTCTCGAATAATGTCTTCCATCCTCCCGGGCGCTGCGGCCGGGTCACCGGCATACACTTCCTCATACCTGTGGTGGTAAACAACCTTCATTCATCATCCCCTGCAAACAACCCGCCTTTCCAGAACGTAGACCGCACAGGACATATACTAACATGTTGCCTGCGACTATTAAAGATAAGTCTATCGGCATCGAAAGTCTTAATACTGCACTTAACCGGAATCACTGGCTGCGTTATACTGTTGTAATGCTACACCTTACTTTGCTCAAAGCTCTCATTAACAGCGGCTTCGGTGCGCGCCGGCAAGCGGCAGAGGCTATCATGCGAGGAGCGGTCAGGATAAACGGTGCGGTTGTCACTGACCTGCGATTTGTGGTGGACACCGTGTGCGACAGGGTAACAGTTGACGGCCGTGATATATCGCTCAAATCGCTGCCAACTATATGCCTCATGATGAACAAACCTCCCGGAGTACTGTGCACCGCCAGCGACGAGAGGGGACGTCGCACAGTCTATGACCTGATCCCCGAAAAATACCGTCGTTTCAAGCTGCACGCTGTCGGGCGCTTGGATAAAGACAGCACCGGCCTTATATTGCTGACCAACGATGGTGCGCTGACATATCGTCTGACCCATCCGCGTCACCAGCGTGAGAAGGAATACTGGGTACAGATCGACGGACAGCTTACAGAAAACGATATTCGGCTACTAGAGCAATGCATCGAGCTGGAGGACGGACCAGCGCTTCCAGCGGTTGTCCATAGTATCGCGGGACATCAGCCCTACAACTACAGCATAGCGATCTACGAGGGGCGCAAGCGCCAGGTGCGGCGCATGTTCGCCGCTATAGGTCACCGTGTGCTGGCGCTCAAACGCGTGCGCGTCTGCGGATTGTGGCTGGGTGACCTAATCGAGGGTGAAGTGCGGGAACTCAGCCCCGATGAAGTCAAGCTGTTGACCTGATTCAGTCATGTGATATAGAATTGTAGTGATATATCAATGGTGTCGGCGGGATAATAGCGGAAGAGGTAAGTTATGATCGAGATGCAGATCGACAGTATACGGATGAGCCTGATGAATTATCAGCGGGTTGTCATCCTCAGAGAGAGGGATGGCGAAAGATATCTCCCCATCTGGATCGGCCCAGCAGAGGCCGATTCGATCGCCATCAAGCTGCAAGAGGTTGAGGTACCGCGACCGCTGACGCATGACCTGTTACGTACAGTTATCGACGTGCTGGGAGCAAAGGTCAGACATATTGTTGTGAACGATCTCCACAGCGATACGTTTTTTGCCAAGATATTATTCGTTTTCGATGGGAAAGAGATCGAGGTTGACTCCCGCCCCAGCGACGTCATAGCCCTTGCAGTGCGATCAGAGGTCCCCATATATGCAGATGAAGCAGTGCTGGAGAAAGCGGGAATAATCCTGCCCGGCGATCTGGACGACGAGGAAACCCAGAAGCTGGCTCCGTTCAAAGATTTCATCGATACACTGAATCTCGATGACCTTGGCAAATCGTAGATTTACCGCTTACTTTCTGGCATGAAGGAGAGGTCCCCCGTTTAGCCGATGCGGGAAGAAGCAGGCAACAAGTATCTTAAAACAGGTCGCGCGAGCGACCTGTTTTATTGGTGCCGATTTATCTCGGTGATAATCGCTCTGGCGTAAAATAACATCTGATATGTGCTGCATTGCATAGTCTCCATGTATGATGACCTGTTGATTACATAACGCTGTTGATAGAGAACCAGGCCTATGCTATACTGTCAAGAAGGAAAAACGTGAATCGCTGGGAGGCTGCGCTCCGATTTACCGGTATCGGGTTCTATATTGGCGGTTGCATCGCGGGTGGTGTCTATATCGGGGTGTGGCTGGACAGGAAGTACGATCTCATACCTTTGTTTACAGCGATAGGGTTATGCTTGGGTCTATTTATCGCAGTTTATGGTACATACCGCATGCTGCTTCCACTTATACGCTCCAATGAGAATGGAAAAGATGATAGCTAGGCTGAGCCGAAAGAAAAAAATCGTTGCAGTCGCTCTGCTTGCCGCAATATTGTTGGCGATCGGTCGCATCTACTTCCCCACCCCAATACCGCATGTCGAGCTGCCACCGGAAAAGCTATGGCATATTGGCACCTTCCCCATAACGAATACCATGATCTCAGCGTGGCTTACAATTCTGGTTTTGGGAGTGATATTTTACTTAGGCACACGAAAGATGCAGATGGTACCCAGAGGGCTCCAGAACGTGCTGGAGGCAATAGTTGAAACGATAGCAAATTTCTGCGATAATGTAGCGGGGCCAGAGTATGGCCGCAAATTCTTTCCGGTCGTCGCCACCATCTTCCTCTTTGTTATCGCAAATGCATGGCTATCGCTGTTCCCGGGATTCATGAGCATTGGCTTTTGGCATGAGGTTGATGGGCATACGGTCTTTGCCCCGCTGTTTCGTGGAGCCAACACGGATGTAAATGTGCCCCTCGCCATCTCGCTCGTTTCATTTGTTTTTGTAGAGTACTGGGGAGTAAAGGCACACGGCATGCGGCGCTATATGCGTAAATTCTTCAATATGCAGAAACTTATGGCCGGGACAGGGCAGATTTTTCGCGGCAAGGTAAAGAGTGGCTTGGGGCAGCTGTTTACCGGATTCATCGAGGCCTTCGTTGGTATTATTGAACTCATCAGTGAGATAGTACGCATCGTTAGCTTCACCTTCCGTCTCTTCGGTAACATGACGGCGGGTGAGATACTCATTTTCTCAATGCTGTTCCTCATTCCGTGGGTAGCAGCATTGCCTTTCTACGGACTGGAGCTGTTCGTCGGTTTCGTCCAAGCACTGATTTTCTGCGGGCTGACCCTGGTATTCCTAGTCATGGCGGTTGCCCCGCATGAAGAGCATTGATATCTAAGGACTTAAAAGGGGGTAAAGTATGGATGCAGAATCAATGAAGATGATCGCAGCGGGGGTCGCCATCGGTGCCGGCGCCCTGGGCCCTGGCCTGGGCATCGGCATTTTGGGATATGGCGCGATGACAGCTTTAGGGCGCAACCCCGAGGCTCGCGGCCCTATCATGACCAACATGATTTTGGTGGCCGCATTCGCCGAGGCCATCGCCATTTATGCCCTGATCGTGGCAATATTGCTTATTTTTGTTGCCTAGGCGACGATAGCATTTTCATAAGGTTATAGTATGGGCGACATAGGTATACAGTGGAATGTATTACTGGCTCAGCTTGTAAACTTTGGCCTGCTGTTCGGGCTATTATACATATTGGCATACAAGCCGCTTCGCCGCATGATGGACCAGCGCTCCGCCCGTATCAAAGAAAGCATTGAGCAGTCCGAACGCATCAAGGAGCAACTGGCGCAGAGCCAGGATCAGGTGAAGGCACAGCTGGCAGACGCCCGCCGCGAAGGTCAGACGATAATGGCACAGGCGACACAGATGGGTGTACAGTTGAAGGAAGAGGCGCGCCAGGAGGCACGACGCGAAGCGGAAGCCATCGTCACAAAGGCGCGCGCCGAGATTGAGCGGGAACGCGACTCTGCCATGCAGGATCTGCGCAATCAGTTCGTAGACCTGGCTATCTCTGCCGCCGAGAAGGTTGTAGAGGAAAGCCTGGACCGGGAGAAGCACCGACGACTGATAGAAGAAGTACTCGAGAAAGCGATAGAGGGGCAGGAATAAAGCCCTTGGAATCAATGAGGCACGGTTAATGGCGGGAACGGCTGCGCACAGACATGCCCAGGCAGCTTTTAAGATCGCACTAGAGCGAAACGAGCTCAATACATGGAGGGCTGATCTTGAACGGCTGTCGTCGGCGGTCAACGACCCCCTATTGCTAACCTTTCTGGAAAATCCCCGGGTATACCAGAAACAGAAGTTGGAGGTCTTGAACAACGTCCTGGTGGGCCTGAACCCTCTGGTATTGAACTTAGCTTCTTTACTGGTCTCTCGGGAACGTCTGCGGCTGCTTCCGGATATCGTTGCTGATTACATGAGGATGATGGATGAACACGAAGGCCGGGCGCACGCCGGCATTACCACCGCCGTGCCCCTGGAACCGGAGGATACAGAGAAGATCAACCGCAACCTGAGTAAGCTCATAGGCCGTGAGATAGTGCTCAGTGACAGCGTTGACCCATCTATTATTGGTGGAATAAGGGTGCGAATCGGTGACAAGCTTATCGACGGCAGCACCAGAAAAAAACTGCAGGCTCTCCGGGGGAGCTTGAAGAGATAGATCGGAGGTAGCAAGCATGGCTCGAGCCCATGATTTCGCCGCAATTATAAAACAGCAGATTGAGCAGTTCGACAGTACGGTGGCCATGGTGGATGTTGGCACTATAGTGGAGATAGGTGACGGCATCGCACGCATTCACGGGCTTTCCGGCGTAAGGTACAACGAACTGCTCGAGTTCCCTAACGGTGCTGCCGGCATCGCCCTTAACCTGGAAGAGAACAGCGTCGGAGCAGTGATACTGGGCAACTTTAGTGAGATCCGGGAGGGCGATGAGGTCCACGCCACGGGACGGATAGCCGAGGTACCGGTAGGCGATGGCCTCATCGGAAGGGTCATCAGTCCAACAGGACAGCCTCTGGATGGCAAGGGACCAGTTAAATATGAGAAGACTCGACCGGTAGAGAGGGTGGCACCTAATGTGGTCATGCGCAAAAAGGTGGATATGCCGGTTCACACCGGTATTAAGGCAATTGACAGCATAATACCCATAGGTCGCGGACAACGCGAACTTATCATAGGCGATCGTGCCACGGGCAAGACCGCCATTGCCCTGGACACCATAATCAGCCAGAAGGGCGGTGACCTCAAATGCATCTACGTTGCCATCGGGCAAAAGTCCTCTAAGGTAGCGCAGGTAGTGGCATTGCTGGAGCAATATGGAGCGATGGAGCACACCATCGTGGTCTCCGCCTCAGCCTCGGAACCGGCAGCTCTCCAGTATCTGTCCCCGTACGCCGGGTGTGCCATTGGGGAGGAGTTCATGGAACGAGGGGAAGACGCACTCATCATCTACGATGACTTGTCAAAGCATTCCTGGGCTTATCGCCAGATATCATTACTGCTGCGTCGCCCGCCTGGCCGCGAGGCATACCCGGGCGATGTATTCTACCTGCACAGCCGCCTGCTGGAACGAGCTGCCAAGCTGGCACCCGAGCACGGTGGCGGCTCGCTAACAGCGTTGCCCATTATTGAAACGCAGGCTGGCGACATCTCGGCATATATCCCCACCAACGTGATCTCGATAACCGATGGCCAGATTTACCTGGAGACTGATCTGTTCAATGCCGGCATCCGGCCTGCCCTGAACGTTGGCCTCAGCGTCTCCCGGGTGGGCGGCGCCGCTCAGACCAAGGCGATGAAGAGGGTGGCGGGCAAGCTGCGACTGGACCTGGCCCAGTATCGCGAGCTGGCCACATTCGCTCAGTTTGGCGCCGCCGAACTGGACAAGGCCACAAGGGCACAACTGGAGCGCGGCCAGCGTATAACCGAAATATTGAAACAGCCACAATACACACCCATGCCCCTTGAAAAGGAAGTGACTATCCTGTACGCCGTAATAAACGGCTATCTGGATGATATCCCCGTAGACAGAGTAATTGAGTTCGAGGAGAACTTCCACCGCTTTATGGACACGGCACATCCTGAAGTAGGCAAACGCATTGCCGGTGAAAAGACGATGAGCGACGATATCGAGGGGGCGCTCAAGAAAGCCATCGCTGAATTCAAAGAAAGCATGCCCATAACTGCGGCGAAAGGTGAGTCGATATTAACCCGTCCGTCCGAAGAGTGCGAACTGAAACCGGAGGGAGGCGCCCAATAGTATGGCCACCATACACGATATCGGACGGCGCATCCGAAGCGTTAAAAACACCGCCAAGGTTACCCGCGCAATGGAGATGGTAGCCGCCTCAAAAATGAAGCGGGCACAGGATCGGACGGTGTCCGGTCGTCCATATACTGACAGGATGAAACTGGTCCTGTCCGATCTGGCGGCACGTCGCTATGCCTATGAGGAAAGCCATCCGCTTCTGGCTAAACGGCCGGTGACGCGTATCGCCGTTATTCACATAACCCCCGAACGCGGCTTGTGCGGCGGGATGGTAGCCAATGTCAATCGCAATCTGGCAAGCTTCGTCCTGGGCCAATGCGTCCCCGTAACATTCGTGGCTATCGGTCGCAAAGGCTTGGATTTCCTGCTGCGGACGGGCTTACAGGTGCGCGCCAGGTTTCTCAAGCTTGGCGATAACCCATCGGTGACCGATATCCTGCCGGCGGCAGGAGTCGTCATCAGCGATTACACCGATGGCTTCGTCGATGAAGTCTATATTTCTTATACCATGTTCGTGAGTACAATGAATCAGCAGCCGGTCATATGGCGATTGCTTCCGATTGAGCCGGCCGGGCTGGAAACCGGTCAAAGCGTGGATTACATATACGAGCCAGATCCCCGTATTGTGCTGGAACACCTGCTTCCCCGATTTGTTGAAATGGAGTTGTATCATGCTTTGCTGGAATCGATAGCCAGCGAGCAGTCGGCGCGGATGGTCGCCATGCGGAATGCTACCGATAACGCCAACGAGATTATCGAAGATATGACGCTGACATACAACAAGGTGCGGCAGGAAATGATCACCACAGAGCTTCTGGATATAACCTCAGGGGCTGTAGCTCTGGAATAGAGAAGGAGAATAAAATGGCGAAGGGTAAGATAGTCCAGATTATCGGCACCGTGGTGGACATAGAGTTCTCGCCGGAGGAACTGCCGGCGCTGAACAATGCAGTCGAGGTCGCACTCGGTAGCGATAAAATTGTCCTCGAGGTACAGCAGCATATCGGCAACAACTGGGTGCGCTGCCTGTCCATGTCCCCGACCGATGGACTGTATCGCGGTGCCGAGGTTGTCGACACTGGCGGCTCGCTCAAGGTTCCCGTGGGCCACTCTACTCTCGGCAGGCTATTCAACATACTGGGCGAACCCCTGGATAATCTGGGCGCGGTGGAGGCCGAAGAACGATGGCCAATCCATCGGCCAGCGCCGTCTTTCCAGGAGCAGGAGACCTCCATACAGATGCTGGAGACTGGCCTCAAGGTTATCGATCTCATTACGCCGTTCACCAAGGGGGGCAAGGTGGGTGCCTTCGGTGGCGCAGGCGTGGGCAAGACAGTCATAATCCAGGAGCTTATACGCAATATTGCCAAGGAGCACGGCGGATTTTCGGTCTTCGCCGGTGTCGGCGAGCGTTCCCGCGAGGGCAATGATCTGTGGGGAGAGATGAAGGAATCGGGCGTTATCGATAAGACTGTTCTGGTATTCGGACAGATGAACGAGCCACCTGGCGTGAGGTTACGCATAGCCTTTACCGGCCTCACGATGGCAGAGTATTTTCGCGACATGGAAGGGCAGGATGTTCTGCTGTTTATCGATAACATATATCGTTACACGCTGGCCGGTATGGAGGTGTCGGCTCTGCTGGGTCGCATGCCATCAGCCGTAGGATATCAACCTACGCTGGCCACAGAGATGGGTGACCTGCAGGAACGAATCACTTCCACCAAGAAGGGATCGATCACTTCGTTCCAGGCTATATATGTGCCCGCGGACGACTACACCGATCCGGGCGTAGCCACCACATTCGGCCACCTGGACGCAGTTGTCGCCCTGGAGCGCTCCATCGCCGAGCAGGGGTTGTATCCTGCCGTCGATCCGCTGGCTTCCACGTCTCGAATCCTTGACCCGCACATCGTGAACGAGGAACACTATGCAGTCGCCCGCGGGGTGCAAAGGGTACTGCAGCGATACAAGGATCTGCAGGACATAATCGCCATTCTCGGCGTAGAGGAACTATCCGAAGATGACAGGCGAATCGTGAGCCGGGCCCGCAAGATACAGCGTTTCCTCTCACAGCCCATGTTTGTCGCCGAGGCCTTCACCGGCACAGAAGGTAAATATGTCCCGGTCAAAGAGACGGTACGCGGTTTTAAGGAGATTCTGGAGGGCAAGCACGATGAGCTTCCCGAGCAGGCCTTCTTCATGGTAGGTACAATCGATGATGCGGTAGAGAAGGCAAAGAAGATGGAAGCATAGTTGATGAGGGAGGGATGGGTTTCACTTGAATAATAGAAAGCATGGTTTTCCTAAAGGATGTCCACTCCCAATCGATCTAAGAGTAGAAGCTCTGAAATGGGGAAGTCAAAGGCACGGATCGTGCGATTGGTGCAGATATAGTGAAGAAGTGAAATCTTTTCGCTCTAAGTGTCATTGGTTAAAAGGTATGAAGAGCGCATTCGGTTCAAAATTCCTAGATTAAGAATAAAGATTTATAGTGAAGGTATGGAGTAATAATCTTTGGCCAAGCTAAATTTTGAAATCGTGACGGCGGAACGGGTAGTCTACTCCGATGATGTCGATATCGTTGTCGCGCCCGGGATAGAGGGACAGCTGACAATATTGCCAAACCACGCCCCGCTTATAACTACCCTGCAACCCGGTTGCCTGGTAACTCGCAAGGGTGATGAAGAACAGGCCATGTTCGTCGCCGGCGGATTTATGGAAGTGATGGGGAACCGGGTAACTGTTCTCGCGGATGTGGCTGAGCACGTGGAAGAGATCGATGTCGAACGTGCCGAGCGAGCAAAGTGCCGCGCCGAGGAGAGGCTCAAGTCATGTACTCCGGAAATAGATGTCGCCAAAGCTGAAGCTGCGCTCAAGCGCTCCCTGATACGATTAAAAATAGCGGATACACGCAAGAGGAAGCGAAGTTCAGGCGGTACCAAGGGATTGTAGATGGTACGCCATGGTTTGCAGTACCAGCCCGGGATCGACCTTACGGATACGCACGTCCTTGGGCGCCTGCGTAGCCACCGGAGCATAGTTCAGTATCGCCTTTACCCCACAATCCACCAGCTGATTTACCGCCTGCTGAACCTGTGAGGGGGGAACAGCCAGAACACCGATATCGATACTTTTCGTCTTAATCGTCTGCGGAAGTTCAGAAATGTGCTGGATAGCTATATCGCCGGCCATCTCACCGACCAGAGCAGGGTCAATGTCGAAGGCGGCTACATATTTAAACCCCTTCAGGGTCATTCTGCTGTAATCCAAGATGGCTTTGCCCAGCCGGCCAGTGCCAATGAGGACCATGTTCCACTCCCGCTCCAGCCCCATAATCCGGCGCAATTCACTTAGAAGCAGCTTAACATTGTATCCCTTGCCCTGCTTGCCGAATTTCCCAAAATAGCTGAGGTCTTTTCGTATCTGTGCCGGTGTCATCTGAAGCCTGGCCCCCAGTTCCTGGGAACTTACTATCTCGACGTTTTCTTCATCGAGAAGATTCAAAATATACAGATAAGTGGGCAGACGGAAAATCACTACTTCTGGTATTTGTTGCGACATAGCATCTCTTCACATGCCAGCGACCGGGCTTCACTATATCCAGTGCTGGATATATCGCTCTACTTATTACCCTCAGGGCAAGATACCCTCGATCACCTCGATTACGACACAGCCTGCATCCAGATCCACCGATTTAACCACATCCTCGATTGTGGGAATCAGTAACTCTGCTCCGTGATAGGGCACCACCATGACATCATTACTACCCGTAGATAAAATGTCCGAGATATGCCCCAGACAATCCCCCTCTATCGTCCATACCTCGAGACCGATAAGTTGAAACCTGTAGTATTCGTTCTCGGCCAGGGGGGAAACCTGTGAGCGTTGTATCTCTATAAACTGTCCCCTGAAAACCTCCGCGCTCTCTATGTTGTCAATTTCCTTCAGCTTGAGTATAACCTGACCCCGATGCCACCTGCTCCCCTCTATAGTCACCTTACGATGCTTAACGTAGATCTCCTGTTTCGGCGAGAAACGATCGAGGAAATCCGTCATGACCTCTACTTTTATCTCGCCCTTTACACCCCATGGTCGCAAAATCCGCCCTATCGTAATGTATTCGGGGTCCATGGTACTAGAGTGGGGTTATATTACTACGAGTTCTACCCGTGTTCCTTCTTTTACCGCCATTACCCTGAGGAGAGTACGCATGGCCTGTACCACGCGACCCTGCTTACCGATCACTCGCCCCATGTCCTCCTGATTAACTTGCAGCTTGAGGAGAACGCCGCTCTCACTACGCTCCTCGGTTACTACCACTTCATCCGGCTTGGTGACCACAGACCTGGCGATGTACTCGACGAGTTCTTTCATAGTGCTCCTCTAACTGTTTATCTGATCCCTTCCGGGAGAAGGGTCGTGGATCAAATTCGCTTATCGATTATCCAGCCGCCTGAGCGGATGTACTATCCTCATTGCATAGCGAGATGGCTAAGATTTGGACTCCTCAGCCATGTTGCCCGCGTCTTGAGCGGCCACCTTCTCGCTCGCCTTCTTCTCCGTTTTTTCGGTCTCGGGTTCCGCCGTATCTTTGGCCAGGCGCTCCGTATGCTTTTTGGTAGGCCTTTCGATGATACCTGCCTTGCTCATCAGAACGGCTACTCTCTCCGTAGGCTGAGCGCCCCTTTTGAGCCACATTCTAGCCTTTTCTTCATCGAGAACAATTGTAGAAGGTTCAGTACGCGGGTTATAATGCCCGATGATCTCTATGAAATCGCCGTCGCGCGGCGACCGTGAATCAGCTACTACAATCCTGTAACTGGGTTGCTTCTTCTTGCCTACCCTGGTCAATCTAATCCGTACCATATTTCACAATCTCAACTATGCTATTATCATCGATAACTTTAACCGTGTCAATGGGTTATATTGCCAGCTACATCAATGATATATATAATTCGTTTTATGAAGATACGGCCGATACACAGCTGGGAGGTCAGCGTTGCCGATGCTGTTGAAATGCAGCGAACACTCGCCTCACAGGTCATATGCCGGGGTTCGTTACGCACACCATCGCTGGTAGCTGGCGTCGACATCTCCGGAGAGGACGGATACGGAATGGCAAGAGCAGCGGTGGTCGTGTTACGCTATCCCAATCTCGATTTGGCAGAGTGGAAGGTGATAACCCTTCCAGTCGTATTTCCCTACGTTCCGGGATTGTTATCCTTCCGGGAGGTGCCGTTGATACTTGCCGCCTGCGAGCAGCTTGAGGTTACCCCAGATCTGTTTATCGCCGATGGACAGGGTTTGGCCCACCCACGCCGCCTGGGGCTGGCTTCTCACCTCGGACTCATCCTGGACATCCCCACAATCGGATGCGCGAAATCTGTGCTGTGCGGGCAGCATGATACCCTGGGTGAAGAACGGGGCGACCACGTCCCGCTTTGCAACGGGAAGGAGATCATCGGCGCGGCGGTGCGTACCAAGTGCAACATCAGGCCAGTGTATGTCTCCATCGGGCATAAGGTAGACCTCAATACCGCTATCGACTGGGTGCTGGCCTGCTGCCGTGGCTATCGCCTTCCCGAACCGACCCGGCTGGCACATCTGGCCGCCTCAGGTAAACTGCCGCAGTCCCGCAATGACAAACGTGAAATATCGCGATTGACAACATAGAAATCGGTGCAGGATATATTCTGGAGAGGATCGAAATATGCAGGAACAAATAAAAAAACTTGAATACCTTGTAGAGCGCTTATCTCAAGTAATGGAGCGTCTTTGACATCTCGGGACAGGAACGGGAAATTATCCAGATAGAACTGGAATCCTCGCAGCCCGATTTCTGGAAAGACCAGGAGAGGGCGCAGGATATGATGCGTCGCCTGCGGGAACTCAAGGATGAGGTGGAAAGGTGGCGCAATTTTGAGAACAGGTCTAAAGAGCTATTACAGCTGGCTGAGCTGGTCGTAGCCGATGGCAGCGACTCTCTCCATGACGAGATAGTTGCGGGTGTTGACGAAATATGCACCCAGTTCGATGGTATGGAATTCGAGCTGCTGCTGACAGGCCCGTATGACAGGGGCGATGCCTTCCTCACAGTCCATGCCGGGGCTGGCGGCACCGAGGCGCAGGACTGGGCTCAGATGTTGCTGCGCATGTACCTGCGCTGGGCAGAGCGCAATGGGTTCCGGTCAAGTGTGATCGAAATATCGCCCGGTGAAGAGGCGGGCATAAAGAGCGCTACTATAGAAGTCTCAGGGAAATATGTCTACGGATATCTGAAATCGGAGCGAGGCGTTCATCGTTTGGTACGCCTCTCCCCATTCGACGCATCGCATTCACGACATACTTCGTTTGCTCTGGTGGAGGTCATGCCGCAGGCAGAAAAAGATGTAGACATAAAGATTAACCCGGAAGATCTGCGCATGGATTTCTTCAGGTCCAGTGGTCCCGGCGGGCAGCACATGCAGAAGACCAGCAGCGCCGTTCGCATCACACACATTCCCACCGGAGTCGTCGCCGCGTGCCAGAATGAACGCTCACAGCACCAGAACAGGGAAGTAGCGATGAAGGTGCTGCGCTCTCGGCTGCTGGAGCTTGAGCTGGAGAAAAGGGCAGATGAACAGGCGCGGCTTAAAGGGGAGCATGTAGCTGCTGGATGGGGGAACCAGATCAGGAGCTATGTGCTCCATCCCTATAAAATGGTTAAGGACCATCGCACTGACTACGAAACCAGTGACCCTAACGCCGTACTCGATGGTGATATTGACGATTTCATACAGGAATACCTTAAGTCGAAAATCGGGGAGGGTATTTGAAGCGTATAACATTCACGTTATTGCTCGCGCTGGCGTTAATCATTGTTTCGCCCCTCGCAGTGGAGGCCGGCAACGGGATCACGATCATCTCCAGCGATGCCGGGGCCGTGTTCCCCACCTCGATCAAATTCAGCCTGGAGGCAGAGTCTGCATCCGATATCGTCTCGGTTGAGCTGGAGTATCGTGTGGAGTGGCACAGCACTGTGCCGGTGGACTGCCGCGTGCGGCCCGATTTCACTACCGGCAAACATGTGGATATCTCCTGGACGTGGGACATGCTGGAAACAGGCGGACTGCCCACGGGCACAGTTCTCGAGTACAGATGGCGGATCGAGGATGAGTACGGCAACGAGCTGACGACAGAGACCAGCACCATCAATTTCGATGACCTGCGCTATGACTGGAAGTCTATCAACCACGGCCAGATAACATTCTACTGGTATGAGGGTGATGAGTCGTTTATTCAGAATCTGATCGCAGCCGCCGACGATGCCCTGGAGAATCTACGGAATGAGTTTAATTGTACACTGGGACAGCCCATCAAACTCTACATCTATGCTAATGCGATGGACATGCAGGGAGCCCTGATATATCCCGATGAGTGGACCGGCGGGATGGCTTTCCCTCAATATAACACTATCGTTATCGGTATTTCCCCATTCAATCTCGCATGGGGACAGCGGGCTATCTCCCATGAGCTGGGACATATGGTGGTACACCAGATGGTCTCCGGTCCCTTTGGAGTACTGCCCACCTGGCTGGATGAAGGGCTGGCTATGGCTGCCGAAGGAGAACTGCGACAGGATCTGCAGAGTGCTCTAGCGCAAGCCATCGACAGGGATGCCCTGTTCTCGGTACACAGCATAACTGGTTCCTTGCCAGCCAGCACCGATCAGGCAGAGCTGTGCTATGCAGAAAGCTACAGTGTCGTCAAATTCCTCAGTGAAACCTATGGAAGCCAGAAGCTGCTGGATTTGCTTGGCGTCTTCGCACATGGCAGCACCAGCGATGAAGCCCTGCTGACGGTCTACGGCTTCGATACAGAGGAACTCAACAGGCGATGGCGCATAAATCTGGGGCTGGGCCCAGAGCAACCCGGTTATCCCTCAGACGAGTCCGGAGAAGGCGGGCTTGCCGCGCCATACATTGTGCTTGTGGTACAGGTGGTAATTCTGGGTGTGCTGGTAATCTTACTCAGCTATCGGTACTTTCGCCGTGTACGCTAGCCACTCACTCAGCTTTGTCAGATACATCCGCATTTACCCTGCGCGTCCAGGCCCAGACATGGATCAGGCGATGCACTGCGGTGAAGTTGGTGCCCACAGCAAGCACCCACAGGGTCACCAGCATAGTCGTCTCACGACAATCAGGTATGGCACTGAGCATCAAACCCAGAGATAAAGCTGTAATCCTCAAGGTGCGTCGGAAGATGCCTACCTCTGCATCCAGGTGCAATCCCTCAGATCTCGCTCTGACGTAGCTTACCAGCAACGATCCGACGATGGTTGTAAATATCAAGATCACCTCTAAGGATGTATCAGGCCGCCAGGCATAGTACCATAGGAGACCGAAGAGAAGCACCGCTTCAGAATATCGGTCCAGGGTAGAATCCAGCAGACCACCGAACTTGGTCACCTTGCCCATGACCCGCGCAACTGCTCCATCCAGCAGATCGAAAATTCCGGCGACAAGGATCAATGCACCACCCAGAACGAAATAGCCCTGAGATATGGCCCAGGCAACGCCAAAGTTGATCAGGAAGCCAAGTATGGTCAGTGTATTGGGCTGTATACCAGTCCTGCCAACTATTCGCCCCACAGGTTCGGCCAGATGGTGCATCCGATCGCTAACGATCTGCGCTGGTCGCCACATTTTCCCCTGCCTTTCTACCTTGGATACACTACTGCACCATTTTGATTTTCTTCGATGCGTGAGCATCGAGAAGGCTAAGGTAGTATTCATAAACGCTCTTGGCCACGTTCGGCCAGCTATATCTTTCCGCCGTCTCCCGTCCCCTGATGCTGAACTGTCTTCGCAGCGGCTCATCCTTCAGCACCCGGATAAGTGCATCGGCCAGGGCCGGCACATTTTTGGGAGGAGCCATGAGACCCTCTACTCCATCTGTCATTACGCTCTTGTATCCGCTGATGGACGAGGCTACGACAGGCTTCGAGGCTGCCATGGCTTCAAGTAAAATGATGCCAAAGCTCTCTTCGCCGGTAGCCGGGCTGCAGAATACGTCAGCTAGATGGTAATATGGCGGCAGTTCATCATTGGTAACGTATCCGGTAAAGACAACGTCCTCAAGTCCAGCCTTTCTGACCATCTGCTCATATATGCGACGATCGCCAGGCCCGACCACTATAAGGCGTGTATTTGGCATTTCCCGCTTGACTATCTCAAACGCCTGGATCAGATACTTAAGACCCTTGCGCTTCTCCATGCGGCCTACAAAAAGGATATTCAATTTGCCATCCCTGTAATTGTTGATAGACATTATCGGCGATGAGAAATATTCTATATCGATACCGTTTGGGATTATAGTGAAATCACTTGGAAGGAAATATCTGCTGACAAAATCCTTTGCCGGCTTGGATACAGCGATTTTACCATGCAGCCTGTTGAAAAATATCTGCAGAACGGGACTGGTCATCTTATAGCCCACTGACGCCTTGTGGCAAGCGTGGAATGTCCCGACATTGATTGTGTTGGATTCATAAAGTGCCGTCAATGTGATCGACGAGCACAGCGGCTCATGGAGGTGAACCACATCAAAACGCTCACGCTCCAGAATCGATTGTAGCGTGGATGTTAAAAAAGGCGATAGGGTGACTCTGGCTACCGAGCCCCCCGATGGTATGGGGACAGGTTTTCCTACGGGTATAACATCATTATTACTGATGGACTCTATATTGCCTGAATACGGCGTTATTATGCGAACACTACTCCCCAATTCCTTAAGCTCTCGGTATAAATTATTAATGTGTACAACGACACCGCCGGGGTAGGCATAATCATAAGGAGATACCACCGCTATCTTCATCGTTTGAGACACCTGGCCAGGTTCTTGAACATGCCACGTACAAAATAACCGCCGCTCTTACGCTGCTGTTTGATGATCTGCATCAACCCTATATCAAAGTAGCTGGCCCTGCTGCCATTTAGAGCATGTGTACAACCTTCTAGGATACAACGGCGCAGGTCATTCGCCGTCTTGCCCGGAAAAAGAGTTAAGCCAGTGCCCACAGATATCAAGAAGTGCGCATCGCTGCTGCCTATCTCCGACAGACCATATTTGATATTTACTCTCTTTGCTCGCCTGTTAGATATGCTGCCCACGATAGTGGCATTGACTGTCTCTATGCCATCAAAGTATACGCTATCGTCGTTGCTACTCATCACATTCTCTATGTCCCGCATACTGAGACTCTCACTGAATATGCTCATGGGATGGGGCAGTATACATAACCCACCCTGAGAATGGATAGCGGATATGGTATCCGGTACGGACATACCCCCAGCTACTGGAGATTCGATGAATACGGCCAGCAAATGCCCACCAGCGCTGTTTATCTCCATCCCTACTACAACATCAATGGGATAGCCCCGCTTTGCAGCTAATTCTCTAGCCTGATAACTGCCCCGAATCTCGTCATGGTCTGTGATGGCAATAACGTCTATGTCACCCCGTTCAACTACATGTTGAAGAATATCTTCAACACTGGCCATGCCATCGCTGATAGTACTATGAATATGTATGTCCGCCGCCCCGTAACCCTTAAATCTATCTCTCATCTGTGAGGGGTTCATTACCTGCGATAACCTTTCAAAAGGCACCTCTATCCTGTCACTCTCGTATCAGAAGTTTAAGACGATTGCTGTCCGCTCCCAGCTATGTACTCCTCAGTGAGTATCCTGGCTTCCTCATCCGTATACTGAACAGGAGGAGATTTCATAAAATAGGATGAAGGCCCGATCAGGGCTCCCGATATCCCGCGGTCCCGGGCTAACTTGCAGCATCTGATAGCATCTACCACAACGCCAGCCGAGTTAGGGCTGTCCCATACTTCCAGTTTCATCTCAATATTTAAGGGAACATCTCCGAAAGTGCGTCCCTCCATGCGTATATGGCAGAACTTGCGATCGTTGAGCCACGGAACGTAATCGCTGGGACCAATATAAATATTGTTGGGATCGATCTTATAGTCCAACTGGGACGTGACCGCACCGGTCTTGGAGATCTTTTTCGACTCGAGACGCTCGCGCTCCAGCATGTTCAAGAAGTCGGTATTGCCTCCAAAATTAAGCTGGTATGTTCTCTCCAGCTTGACGCCACGCATCTGGAAAAGGTTGGTAAGCACACGGTGAGTGATGGTTGCCCCCACCTGACTTTTTATATCATCACCTATTATCGGTAATCCACGTTCGACGAAGCGGTTCTGCCAGTATTTTTCTCTGGCGATGAATACGGGAATGCAGTTGACGAAGCCGCAACCGGCAGTGAGCACCTGCTCTATATACCATTTGGTCGCCTCTTCACTGCCGACGGGCAGGAAATTCACCACCACATCAGCCTTGGTTTCCTTCAAAATATCGACGATGTTTTCAGTGGACCCCGGCGCTTTGGTAATGATCTGGGAAAGGTATTTACCCAGTCCATCATGCGTCATGCCACGATATACCTTCACGCCGATGCGGGGCACCTGGCAAAACCTGAAGGTATTGTTGGGGGTAGCGTATATTGCCGTCGCGAGGTCCTTGCCGACCTTATTCTTATCGATATCGAAGGCGGCAACGAATCTGATATCACTTACATGATACCCTCCCAGATTCACATGCATTAGGCCAGGGACACGCTCTTTCTCTGAAGCGTCCCGATAGTAATATACCCCCTGCACCAGAGATGAAGCACAGTTGCCAACACCAATTATTGCCACATTTATATTGCTCAAAGTCGTCTCCTATCTTATAATGCCTCTATACGAAGAGGCGAAAAGTGTTATGTGATTTTCATACCCACACATTTCTTAGCGACGGTTCGCTGTCGCCCATCGAACTGATCCGTCGTGCATCCCATGTTGGCTACCGCGCGATTGCCCTGACCGACCATGCTGGCATCGGTTTCCTCGACCGAGTTGTCCATGAGGCTGCCGCCGAATGCGCTCTCTCTCGAGACCACTGGCCGATCCTCGCCATCCCCGGAGTAGAACTTACCCACCTGCCACCGGCTGCGATTGCCGAGTCGGCCCGGCGAGCCAAGGAGCAGGGTGCTTTGCTGGTAGTGGTCCATGGTGAAACCATCGTTGAACCTGTCGAGAAAGGCACAAACAAAGCCGCCCTTCTGTGTCCCGATGTCGATATACTGGCGCATCCCGGACTCATTACCATGGAAGAAGCTGAGATTGCCGCCTCTAATGGCATCTACCTCGAGATCAGCTCCCGCCGCGGCCATTCCCTGACGAACGGGCACGTTGCCCGCATGGCGGAGGCGACCGGAGCCAGATTGCTGCTGAATTCGGATGCTCACGATGTAGCAGATTTACTTACCACCGATACCGCCCGGTCAATAGCTGCCGGCGCAGGGTTGGATGAAACACAGATCGACCGAATGTTAATCACCAATGTCCAAGACTTAATTAAAAAACTTCCTCTTAAAAGTTAGCCCCAGGTGCCGATTTATCCTCACCACCTAGCACGGATGGGCGCATATTATGACTTACCGATACGAAATACCTTCGTGTTGCACCTCGGGCATACGCCTTTAGTCGCCGGCCTACCATTCTTCAACGTAATCTTCATCGGGTTTTTAATCTCTACTTTTGATCTGCACTTGAAACAATAGGCTTGCATTCCTTTCACCTCCTCTCAATCCTGTTGAACTATACCTGCAATCTGGTTACGTGTCAAGTATCCACACCTGAACGCATTAACCGCTATTCAGGAAAACCTTCTCAGGGTGCCACAGTCCGCTCTCCGCTGACAGGCGCAGCAGTGCAATAAACCTTCCATCTTGAGAATAGGCGCGGCAATGCTGCATGGCATCTTCAACCTCCAGGGATACAGTGCTACCATTCCTAATATCGCGTTCCTGCTCTGCATCAACGACCGCTACGCTGGAACAGGCAAAAACTGTATCGATCGGGTACAGCCTGCCTTGCCATGAAGCCATCTTTACCTCATCAAGGAACTGATCAAGGGTGACGCTGTTTTCGATACGAAACGGCCCGAACACGGTTCGGACGAGTCCCTTTAGATAAGCGCCGCAGCCAATGGCCTGGCCTATATCGTGCGCCACCGAACGAACATAGGTGCCCCTGCCACATTCAATTTCAATGGTGAAATACGGCAGTCGCCATTCGACCAGGTCAATCCTGTATATCTCAACCTGTCTGTCGTCCCTTTCCACCTCGATTCCAGCACGGGCAAGGTCATACAGCCGTATGCCGTTTTTCTTCAACGCGCTGTACATCGGTGGCTTTTGTAATATGCTGCCGCGAAATCGGGTAATAGTCTGCTCCATCTGTTCCCTGCTGACATTTGACGGATCGGCGCGCTGCGTCACTGTCCCCTCGATATCATACGTGTCGGTAGCGATACCCAGCTCTATCTCGGCCACATATGTTTTATGCTGGGATAGTATGTAGGGAATCACCCTGGTGGCTTTCCCCAGGCACACCGGCAGCACACCCTCGGCTATGGGGTCAAGCGTGCCAACATGCCCCACATGTCGTTGCCGGGTTTGGCGTCGCACCAGATTAACGACCCAGAGGGAGGTTCTGTCAGCAGGTTTATTGATATTGAGAATTCCGTTAATGCTCGACATCAGATTCTTTGCAGCTGGAAATCTCGTTTATGAGTTGCAGTACATGAGAACCACGCTCTATAGAATCGTCTTTGCAGAAGACCAGTTGCGGCGTATGTTTAAGCGAGAGGCGCCCCCGCAGCTCGCGGTAGATGAATCTTGAGGCAGAGGTCAGGCCTTCCATTGCCTTGACCTTTTCTTCCTGGCTCCCCATGACGCTGATATAGACCTTGGCATAGCTCAGATCTGCCGATGTGTCCACAGAGGTTACCGTAATAAAGCAGGATAACCTGGGATCTTTGATATTACGACGGATAAGTTCGCTTATCTCGTCTCGTATCAGGTAATTCAGCCGCTCCGTACGCCTGCTCATGCCTCATACCATCTCTTTTTTATATGCTTCTATGACATCGCCGACTTCGAAATCGGTGAACCCCTCTATACCGATACCGCACTCCAGTCCCGCCGTAGCCTCTCTGACGTCTTCCTTAAAACGCTTAAGGCTGCTGATCTTTGATTCAAATATTACCTCGTTCTGGCGAATTATCCTGGCCTGCGCTCCGCGTGTGACCTTGCCCTCGGTAACGTAGGATCCCGCCACCTTTCCGCCACGCGCAGGGAAAACAGCGCGAACGTCGACACGACCTTCCACTACATCGACGTAAGTGGGTTCCAGCATGCCCTTCATAGCTTTCTCTACATCGTCTATCAGACCGTAAATCACCTGATATGTGCGAATGTCAATCCCTTCGGTATCCGCCAGTTGAGCGGCGCCAGGCTCGGGACGAGTATTAAACCCGAGAATTATCCCTCGAGAGGCGAGTCCCAGCAACACATCGCTCTCTGTAATGGTGCCACTATCGGCATGCAGTATATGTACCTTTACCTCTTCGGTGTTCAGCTGCTCCAGCGACGTCTTTATCGGCTCGATGCTGCCCCTGACGTCAGTCTTTAAAACTACGTTCAATTCCTTGATACCACCCTGGCGAATCTGCGAGGACAGACTGCTGAGACTGAGCGGTACCGGTGTAGCCGCAGCTCGCCGCTTTTCCACCTGCCGCCGCTGCGCTAGATCCCGCGCTTCCCTCTCGGATGATTTAACAGTGAGTGTGTCGCCGACCGATGGCACGTTTTCCAGCCCTAAAATTTCCACCGGGCTGGACGGCTCTCCTTTTCTCAAATGCTTACCCTTATCGTTCAACATCGCTTTAACCTTACCCCACGTATCTCCAACGATGAAGGGGTCTCCCACCTTGAGTGTGCCCGTCTGTATAAGGACAGTGGCTACCGGACCCTTCGTCTTATCCAGCCTGGACTCGACGACAACGCCAATGGCGTGTCGGTCCGGATTGGCCTTCAATTCCTCAAGCTCGGCAACGATAATGAGATTTTCCAGCAGAACTTCGATGCCCTCTTTTGCCTTTGCAGATACAGGGACGCAGACGACCTGACCACCCCATTCCTCTATGAGTACCCCATTATCGGCAAGCTGCTGCTTGACCTGCTGCACATTAGCCTCAGGCTTATCTATCTTGTTCAAAGCCACCACAATGGGCACCCCTGCAGCTTTGGCGTGAGAAATGGCCTCAATGGTCTGTGGCATTACCCCATCGTCGGCGGCGACCACCAGTACCGCGATATCGGTCACCTGGGCACCATGCGCCCGCATTGCGGTGAACGCTTCGTGTCCCGGTGTATCGAGGAAGGTAACCTTATGCCCGTGCACTTCCACCTGGTAAGCACCAATGTGCTGCGTAATTTCACCCGCTTCGGTGGCAACGACATTACTCTGACGAATTGCGTCAAGTAATTTAGTTTTGCCGTGGTCCACATGTCCCATAATGGTAACTACCGGGGGACGTGGCTTCAGCGCACCGGGATCCTCCTGAAATTGATCTGGTTTTTTGGCCTTTGCCAGCAACCCCCGTCCTTTATCCTCGCTGACTTCACGACCATACTCTTTGGCCACGGCTGCCGCAGTGTCCCTGTCGATGATCTGATTAATATTGGCCATTATGCCTTTTCGCATCAACTGTTTGATAATATCGATGGGGCTAACGCCAACGAGGTCTGCAAACTCCTTGACTGATAATGAAGCGGGTATCTTGATTTCGTCATGGGTTGAGGCTTTCTTCCTTGACACAGCTTCAGATGGCTTCTCAGCCCTGTCGGCCACCTTATGTGTCTTGACCTTACCTGTTCTTGGAGCAACCCGCCTGGTTCTAGGCATCTCTATCCCCCGACTGTCGGAAAATATCCGCATACCGAGACAGTTTACCCCTGTCCTCTTCCGAGACCCTTATCCTGAGCGCTCGTTCAAGCCGATCCTTCTTCAAGAGTGTGTCCCAGCATTCTGCAGATTGACACAGGTAACAGCCTCGCCCCGGCATTTTCCCTGTGGGGTCGACTGCCGCTCTACCGTCTGCATTGCACACTATGCGCACCATGTCCCGCTTGGGCCGGACCTCACGGCAACCTATGCAGGTGCGCTGCGGCACGTGTCTCTGGCGCTGCACAATCCCTTTCTTGCAGGTCGACATAGTTACCAGTTCTCTCCCGAATCGTCCCTATCTTTATGGGCTTTTGGTCCGCGGTTACCTTTTTTAGTCTTCGACTTTGTCCCTGCCTTTCCGGCATCATCCCCCATCCGCCCTTTGGGCTTCGAAGCGGTCTTCTTTTCCTTCTTCACAATCGGTTCCGTATCAATTGCCGTCTCGATTTCAATAGGCTCCAATTCAATATTATCTTCTAACCCCACATCGAGTTCCTCTCCCTTGGGAGGTAGTTCCACTTCCTCTAGCTCCTCATCATCTAATTCTAACTTATGGACATGATCTTTCTTCGGTTTAACGGTCCCTTTTGCCACCTCTTCACCGACAGGCTTCAGTTTCTCCTTACCCTTCTTCGTCTTCTTCGCCTTTTTACCACCTCTCCCAGCCCTGTCAGGAAGTATGTCTTCGGCGAACCGAATCACGGGACCGAGATTTTCGACCGGGAGTTCAACAACCGGTATCCCCCTCACCTCTTCCTCGACAATTTCTTCCGTCTCCTCGACTTCCGGTTCAAGGGCAAGCCCTTCTGCTTCAAGAGACGCCAGGTCCACATCAACCTCATCCTTATCTGCCTGCGTCACAGTCTCAACCGATTCGACCACCTCATCAGCATCTGCAGAGACTCGATCCTCAGCAGGGATAAGGTCTTCGGCTAGAGTCTCCTCCTTCTCAACAACTCGCCCCTCTGACTCAGCGGTTGAGGCGCTCTTGATATCGATGCGCCATCCGGTAAGCTTCGCCGCCAGCCTGGCATTCTGTCCCTCTTTGCCAATGGCCAGAGACAACTGGCGGTCGGGGACCACTACTGTGGCGGATTTCTCTTCAGGGTTGATGGCCACGCTGGTGACCTGTGCCGGATTCAATGAACTGGCGATGAATGTCGCTGCATCGGGATGCCATTCGATGACATCTATCTTTTCGCCGTTGAGCTCATTAACGATGTTCTGTATCCTGATGCCACGCAGTCCCACGCACGAGCCGATAGCATCCACACCCTGCTGGCGTGCCGCGACGGCGATCTTGCTCCGGGCTCCGGGCTCGCGAGCAACGGCCTTCAATTCGATAAGTCCCGTGTTGATCTCCGGAACCTCCAGTTCGAGTAGGCGCCGGAGCAGGTTGCGATGAGTACGCGATACTATAACCTGAGGTCCGCGGCCAGTTTTGTGAACCTCAACTATATAAACCTTTATCCTCTGCCCCACACGATAGTGCTCAGATTTGATTTGCTCCGATGATGGCAGAACGCCTTCGGTTCTCCCAAGTTCGAGAACGATCTGGCGCGGCTCTATCCTTTGGATCACCCCTGTGACCAGTTCACTTTCACGATCCGAATACTCTTCGAATACCAGCTCACGCTCTGCCTCGCGCAAACGCTGCAGCACTACCTGTTTGGCTGTCTGCGCCGCAATGCGTCCAGCATCCCTAGGTGTATCCTCAACCTGCACTTCATCACCTATTTGTGCATATTCCTTGACCGCCCTTGCTTGGTCCAGGGACATCTCGCACCGGGGGTCACTTACCACATCCACAACCATCTTGGTAGCAAAAACCCTCACCTGCCCGGTATTGGGATCGACCTTAACCGCTATGCTCTGGTTCGGTGCGAAACTGTTTTTGCGGAACGCCGATACCAAAGCGCTTTCAACGACACCAAGCACCACCTCCCGCGGCAGATTCTTCTCGGCTGCCAGCTGAGTGATTGCAAGCATAAAGTCGCTCTTCGTCTTTACCAACGCTTCCCCCTCCTAACAAGAAAAAAAGTGGGGAATCACACCCACTTATTCAACCACCTATTCTGAAGTTATGCAAGACTGGTTCGGACTAACATGCAAAGTATATCATACCTTTGCACATAGCGCAAGCCCCTGTACTCGTTCATATGATTAGTGACACCTGACCTCCTCTCTTTTGCATTGATCCAAAAATTTCTTTGGAGTCAGGTATCCCAACGTCTGGTGTGGTCTAACTGTGTTATAAATGTGTTC
>Ga0180431_10000802_pt1 | contig 44688 bp, 35 predicted proteins | sample SS_ome_11_FD_132459 | JGI IMG/M metagenome (GOLD analysis project Ga0180431, IMG submission 132459) | Hypersaline lake sediment archaeal communities from the Salton Sea, California, USA - SS_1_MS_1 metaG | ecosystem: Environmental > Aquatic > Non-marine Saline and Alkaline > Hypersaline >... | reverse complement strand
CGGCTCACTTCTCAACGATGATCGTCACGCAGCTGCCATCCGGCTCACTTCTCAACAATGATCGTCACGGGACCATCGTTATGAATCTCCACCAACATATTCTCTTGGAAGATTCCCTCCTCGACGGTGAGACCCATTCCCTTCAGTTCGTCCACGAACACCCGGTACCGCCGCTCGGCCTCTTCCGGCGGCGCCGCTCGGGCAAAGCTGGGCCGGCGGCCCTTGGCCGAATCCGCGAGGAGGGTGAACTGGGAAACCACGAGAAGCTCGGCTTTCACGTCCAGAGCCGACCGGTTCATCTTCCCCGCGTCGTCTTCGAAGATCCGAAGGCCGGCACATTTGGCGGCCAACCATCGGGCCGACTCGTCGGTATCCCCCCCCGCCACACCCACGAAAACCACGAGACCCGCACCGATTCTTCCGCACACGTCTCCAGCCACCGACACGCCCGCTTTTCGCACCCGCTGGAGCACCACCCGCATTCCTTCCTCCCGCCTCCTTCGAACTACGACGCTTGTCTCTTGCCGCTTCGGGGCGTGTGGTCCCTGCGAACCAGCGTCACGCCGTTGACCCGGGCCGCCGCGCCGAGGATTCGATCCAGATGCCCGGTCCCGTCCACTTCCACAAGAAAGCTGCCCTGGAACGCACTCTGGTTTGAGGTGATGTTGACGTTGACGATGTTCGTGCCGACGTCGGAGATCGCCTTCGAGAGATCCGCAAGCAAGTTTGCACGGTTCCGTCCGGCCACGACGATCCCCACCGGATACCGGTCCTTGGGGCACGGCGCCCATTCCGCGTCGACCCTCCGCTCGGGTTCCCGGGCAATCTGAAACGTGTTGTGGCAATCCATCCGGTGAATCGTAATGCCTCGCCCGCGCGTAACGTATCCGACGATGGCGTCCCCCGGAACCGGCTGGCAGCAGTTGGCGAAGCGGACCATGAACTTGTCCGATCCCACCACTCGAACCCCCCGTGCCGGTTGGCGATCCACGTCCCGGGACGGCGCTCCGGATTTCTTGGATTTCATTTCCCGCCCGAACAGCCGCTCCGCCGCCGATCGCGCGGTCAAATCGCCAGACCCGATGCCCGCATGCAGGTGCCTGACGTCCTCGAAGCCCAGACGTGCGGTCATCTCTCGAAACTCGGCGGGCGAGGGTTTCTCGATGTGTCGCTTCCGCAGAACCTCCTCGAAGGCACGCCGGCCCACTGCGATGGAATGCTCGAGGCCCTCGATCCGCAGCCAGCGGCGGATCTTGCTCCGGGCCCGGGAGGTGCGGACGATTTTCAACCAGTCGCGGGACGGCCGCGCCGACGGAGACACACCGATCTCTACCGTGTCCCCGCTCTTGAGTTCGTGTTTCAGTGAAACCATCCGGCCGTTCACCTTGGCACCGGAACAATGAAGGCCCACTTCCGTGTGCACGGCGAAGGCGAAGTCGATGGGCGTCGAACCCCTCGGGATTCGCTTCAGCTCCCCTGTGGGAGTGAAGACGAAGACCTCATGATGGAACAGGTCCATCTTGAGAAAGTTCATGAACTCCTTCGGGTCCGTCAGGTCCTTCTGCCATTCGAGCACCTGACGCAACCACTGCATCTGCTCATCCAGCTCGCGATCGCTCTTGCCCTCCTTGTACCTCCAGTGCGCCGCGATCCCGAAATCCGCCGTGCGGTGCATCTCTTCGGTTCGAATCTGGAACTCGACCATTCGCTTTCGAGGCCCGATGATCGTGGTGTGAAGAGACTGGTACATGTTCATCTTGGGCGTGGCCACGTAATCCTTAATCCTCTCGTGGACCGGCGTGAACAGGGTATGGATGACACCGAGCGCGTGATAACACTCGGGAAGCGTATGGCAGATCACCCGAACGGCGAAGAGGTCGAACATTTCCTCAAGTTCGATGTCGCGGTTCTGCATTTTGCGATAGATGCTGTAGAAATGCTTCGGGCGGCCGGTGATCTCGGCGTCGAGTCCTTGTTCCTTGAGCGCTTCTCTCACCGGAGTTACCACTTCCGCGATGTACGCCTCCCTCTCCTCCCGGCTGAGGGCAATCTGATTCGCGATCCGGCGATAGACATCGGCCTCCAGATGCTTGAAGGCCAAGTCTTCCAGCTCCCACTTGATCCGTCCGATGCCAAACCGGTGGGCGAGAGGCGCGTACACGTCTAGAGTTTGCCGGGCGATCCTGCGCCGATCGGCGGCATCGAGATACTCCAGCGTCCGCATGTTGTGCAACCGATCGGCAAGTTTGATCAGAATCACCCGAATGTCTCGAGCCATGGAGAGCAGCATCTTGCGGTAGTTCTCGATCTGCTGCCTCTCTCTGGATTTGACCGAGAACCCGCCGATCCGTGTCACGCCGTCGACCAGCGTGCGAATCTCATCGCCGAACACCCGCTCGACCTCGTCCAGGGTGACCGGCGTATCCTCCACCACGTCGTGCAGCAGGCCGCCGGCAATGGTGGTCGGATCGAGCCGAAGGCAAGCCAGAATCTTGGCCACCTCGACGCCGTGCGAAAGGTACGGGTCTCCCGATCGGCGCTTCTGCCCCCGATGCGCCTCTTGGGCGAAGTCAACGGCCCGCCCGATCAAGGGACCCTCGGCGTAGGGGGCATTCTCGTGCAACCATTCGAGGAACGCCTCTCGCTCCGTTCGCCTCTCGGGTGAAACCGCCATCATCGTTCTCCGCCGGGAGCCCGGCGCGCGGGCTTCGCGGGCTCCGATACACGGATGTCCTTGATCTTAAGCTGGAGTTTCGGGAAACCGCCCCAACGGTTCTCCGACAGCGCGAAGGCCAGATCGATGTCCCCACCGCTCTCCAGGACCTCGATCCGATCGCCCATCCCGAATCCGATGGCGTCGACCGCCGACGAGCCCTGCTGGACGGTGAACTTGAGGTGTCCGCCCCCTACCGTCCGGGGATAGCCGACGACCCGATTCCGCAGACTGGCGAGCACCGGCTCCGGATTCCCGGCGCCGAACGGCTCCATCATCCGCACCCACTCCAGCATATTCAGAGTGCAGTCCTCCAACTCGACCACACCGTCGACCTCCAGAGTAGGGCGCGTCATCTCTTCGGTGATCTTTTCAAAGGCGATCCGCTCGATCTCCTTCCGGAACCCGTCGTATGACTTCTCCATGACCGCCAGTCCGGCCGCCTGCTCATGCCCCCCGCAGGACACCAGCCAGTCCTGACACCGCGCAAGGGCCCCGGCCAGATCGAAACCCTCGATCGATCGCCCCGAGCCCTTTCCCACGCCATCGTCGAAAGCCACGAGAATGACCGGCAAGTGGAACTTCCGGACCAGCCGGGAGGCGACGATGCCGATCACGCCCGGATGCCAGCCGGGCGAACCGACCACGAGGATGCGTCGGCCGCCGACCCCCTCGGCCTCGATCTGTTCGAGCGCTTCGTCCAGGGTCCGCTGGTCCATGTCCCTGCGCCGACGGTTCTCTTCGTCCAGCTCCCGAGCCAACCGCATGGCCTCGTCCTGAGTCCGGGCCAGGAGAAGCTCGACCGCGCGTTCGGCGGCGCGTTCGGCCGTCCCCAGGCGCCCGGCCGCGTTGAGCCGCGGCGCCAGCCGGAACGCCACCTGCCCGGCGGATACGGGCTCGTCCACCGCCAGGCCGGCCACTTCCTTCAGTGCGCGAAGGCCCGGTCTCTCCGGATGACGAAGCTTCTGAAGACCGTGGGCGACGAAGACCCGGTTTTCATCCCTGAGCGGCACCACGTCGGCGACGGTTCCCAGAGCCACCAGATCCAACCCCTCGTCCGGCGAGGGAACGGTTGCGGGTCGCAATCGGGTCATTGCCTGGAGGAGTTTGTACGCCACCCCGACGCCCGCCAGGTCCGAGGTCGGATACAGGGAATCCGGACGCGAGGGGGCCACGACCGCGACCGCGGGGGGCAGTGTGTCGGAAGGCAGATGATGATCCGTGACGACGCAATCGATGCCGATCGCCTGAGCCCGGGCCACGTGCTCATGCTCCGAAATACCGCAGTCCACGGTGATGAGCACCGTGGCCCCCCTGGACTCCGCGTCACGAATCGCGCGCTCCGAAAGACCGTACCCATCCGAGAGCCGGTTCGGCACCGAATGAAAGATCTCCGTTCCGAGGGACCCGAAGAACCGAACGAGCAGACTGACGGCGGTTACGCCGTCGACATCGTAATCACCGTGGACAAGAATGCGCTCTCCCTCGTCCACCGCCCGCCACAGCCGATGGGCGGCCTTTTCCATGTCCGGCAAAAGGAACGGATCGTACACGGTTTCCAGATTCGGCGAAAGAAACGTCCGAGCCGTATCCACGTCCGAGAAACCGCGGCGGGCCAGAATCTCGCCGATGAGGCGGGGAATCTGGAGCTCGGATTCGAGGTGTTCGGCGCCGAGGCCTCCTCGCCCCCCCCGCTCCACCCAGCGGCATACTTTTCGCTCCGTACCGATGACGGTCCCCCTCAATTGAAACGAATTGCGCTGGAGCAGGCCGTAAGCCGAGTCCTGTCGTGGGTGATCATTCATCTGGGATGCAGGTTACCCTGCACCTCTAGCGACCTACCCGGGAATCATAGCGAAGCGGGCCACTTCTCTTCCCCTATTTGGTCTTGCTCCGGGTGGGGTTTACCAAGCTGCCTCCGTCACCGGAAGCACTGGTGAGCTCTTACCTCACCGTTTCACCCTTGCCGTCTAGGACGGCGGTCTGTTTTCTGCGGCACTTTCCTTGGGATCGCTCCCACTGGGCGTTACCCAGCACCCTGCCCTTTGGAGCTCGGACTTTCCTCGAGCGATTCTGCAATCGCCCGCGATCACCTGGCCTACTCCAGCGCCTCCTTCTTCTGTCATTGGACCACCCAAAAACCGACCACACCTTGCGCAGATCTTACGGATGAACGTCCTGGCCCGGGGGACAACGAATCCTGCCGTTGGATGTTGAGCCACTCCCTCACCCTCGTCCTCTCGCTCTCACCGTGCCTTTCTTCCCATCCATCCAATGTCGGATCTCGGGGCGAGAGAAGGTGGGTAACTGCAACTCATCTCTTCTTCACGTTCGCGTCCGCTTCATCGATCGCCCGATTTGCCAGTTCATCGGCCTGTTTGTTCTTCTCCCGGGGAACGTGGATCACCATGACGCTCGAGAACTTGTACTTCAGATGGACGAGTCGATTGTACCGCTCGATCAGCTTGGCATCCTTGACCCGGTACTCCCCGTTGATCTGGCGAACCACCAGCTCGGAATCCAGCTCGATGGAGACGTCCCTGATCCCCAGTTCCAGCGCCTTCTCCATCGCAAGGAGCACGGCCTCATATTCCGCTACGTTGTTGGTCGCATTTCCGATGTACCGGTAGCCATCGAGGAGAGTCTGACCCCCTGATTCGATGACCCAACCGACGCCCGCCTTTCCGGGGTTTCCTCGGGACGCACCGTCGGCCCGAAGCGTCGCTCTCTCGGGCATTCCCGAAGAACCCATGGATCGCGCCAGGTTCTCAAGCGCCCCGGCAAGCTCGCCGGGATCCCGGTCCAGGGAACGTGCGATTCCCTCGAGCGGTTCACCCCGGGCCAACAGGACGAGAATCCTGGCGAGCGGGAGGTCAGGGGCGTGACTCGGCCTCTTCGTTCGTCCCATCGGTCTCCTTCCCCGCGCCGTCCGCCCATACAAGAAACGCACCGCAACCCTCACAGTACATGAACCGATCGCCGCGTTTGATCAGCTGGAGATCCTGAAACGTGACCAGGCGAGAGCACCCACTGCAGGTCCGATCGGATATCCTTGCCACGCCGACTCCACGGTTGTGCTCGCGCACCTTCTCGTAACGCCCCAGAAGTTCCGCGGGAACTCCCGCCCGGCGCTCCTCCCGTTCGCTGAGAGTCGCGGCTTCCTCCCGATCGATCTCCCCCAGTTTGCGATCTACGACGGTCTTGTGCCGGACGGATTCTTGCCGGCGCCGTTCCAGATCTTCAACGGCTCGTTCGATCTCGGCCGATTGCTGGTCAATGGCCTCGATGGCTTCGATGGCTCTATCCTCAAGACTCGATTTCTTGTCTTCGTGCTCTCGAATCTCCTTCTGGATTGCCCAGAGCGCTTCATTCGTCTTGACGTCGAACTCCTGACGTTTGAACTTTCGAATGTTCTCCTCGATCTCCTTGATTTCACCTTCGAGATCTCGATAGACCTTCTGCTTCTCCTCCCGGTCCCTCTTCATCTCCTCAAGCGCCGCTTCAGCCGCCTCCATTTGTCTCGCGACGTCCTCCAAGCTTCCGGTCAGGGCCTCCCGATCTCTGCCCATGGCCACCAGTCGATCATCCGTTTCCTGGAGGTCGAACAGCGCTCGCAAATCGTCTCGCATCAGGTTGTCCCCTTCGCTTCCAGATTCCTGAAAACAAAACGGGGTGCACCCGGAGGGCACACCCCGCACGTCAGACCCGGCGCGGCCAGGCCTGTTCCGCTCCATGCGAAACACACCTTCGACCGTATATCTCTCGATGCCGGTCCATTCCCTCGGCGCCTCCGGTGCCTTCCTCCAAAACGGCAAAATGGTGGGCGATACTGGGATTGAACCAGTGACCTCCCGCGTGTGAGGCGGGCGCTCTAAACCGCTGAGCTAATCGCCCGGAGACTCTTTCTCCGAATCGTCAGAGTGGGCCCACTTGGGTTCGAACCAAGGACCTTCCGGTTATGAGCCGGCGGCTCTGACCACTGAGCTATGGGCCCTCGAGTACAATGTCGTATCGTACTCCAATATAGAAGATAGGACGCTTCTCGTTCACAGGTCAAGCCTTTTGTGACGAGGCGTGCCCGTCGGGGCTAAACCACCACCGGGTCCGTGCCGCTGGGTAGGTAGGGCGAAGGCGTTGGACTCCCGGGCAGCCGGCGCACGATTCCTCTCTCCGGCAGGACAACAACCGGGACGAGTCAGGGACGCCCGGTAACGTCCTCCGGCACGGGTTCTGTTCTGTGTTCCCTGGGTTCCGTGGTAAGATGGGGTCGCAGCTTCTGCATGCGTGGAGATTCAGATTGTGCTATTCTGAAAGCCGGAATCGGGCATTCGCCGTTCCCCCTCGAGGTGAACCGTGATTCGGACCCTAGCCCTCCAAGTGGCCACCGCCACCCTGGCCCTTTGGTGCGTCGGTTCTGCATGGGCAACCACCTATGTCCTCGATCCCGACGGCACGGGGGACTTCTCGACGATCCAGGAGGCCATTGACGGCGCGTCCGGCGGCGACGTGATCGAGCTGGCGGATGGAGTTTTCAAAGGTGAGGGAAATCGCGACATCGATTTCCTGGGTAAGCCCATCGTGCTGCGATCCCGGAGCGGGAATCCCGAGGCGTGCACGATCGACTGTGAGGGCAGTCCGGGCTACGAGCATCGCGGATTCATTTTCCAATCCACCGAAGGGCCGGAAACCAGAATCGAAGGCGTGACCCTGACCGGCGCGCACAGGAGCGAGACCGCCGGTGCCATCCTTTGCCAGGATGCCTCTCCCACCTTCATCCGCTGCGTGTTCTCGGACAACACTTCCTGGTACAGCGGCGGAGCCGCGTATTGCGTGGGCTGCTCATCGAGTTTCACCGACTGCGTTTTCTCGGGCAACACGGCATATGAGAGCGGCGGCGGAGTTTCCCTCTTCCACGCGTCGCCCACCTTCCTACGGTGCAGGTTTTCGGACAACGAATCCGTGATGTATCACGGCGGGGCGATGCGATGCAACATCTCGTCACCGACGCTAACGGACTGCGTGTTCGAATTCAACGAGGCCTACGGCGGCGGCGGAGCGATTCGGTGCTATCCGTCTTCGCATCCTGTTCTGACCGGCTGCGTGTTCGTACAGAATGGGGCGAGTTTGGGCGGAGCCGTCGATTGCTTCGCTTCGTCTCCGGCGTTTATCGGATGCGTGTTTGAGGAGAACGCCGCCTCCTACGGAGGCGGCATTCGCTGCGATGAAGCCTCTCCTCATCTCTCTCGGTGCACTTTCGTCGGCAACCAGGCGTCTCACGGCGGCGGGATCTGGTGTGAGGGCGGGTCGTCCCCCGTGCTTGACCTCACCTTGATCGCGTTCAACGACGGAGGTGCGGCGTTGGGGTGCGATGAGACCGTGGCCGATCTGGCACTGACGTGCTGCAACATCTACGGCAATCCGATGGGAGACTGGATCGGGTGCATCGATCACTTACTCGGCCAGGACCGAAACCTATCCGAGGATCCCCTCTTTTGTGAGGGATGCCTCTATCTTCGGGACTGTTCGCCGTGCGTGGATGCCGACGGGTGCGGTCTAATCGGCGCCCGCGGGATCGGGTGTCCCTGCGACGGTGGCCCATCCGCCGTGGATCGAACGACGTGGGGAGGGGTGAAAACACGGTTTCGAGAGTGAAACGGCAGCCGCTCTTGCCTGACCCCATTCGGTCCATTGAACCCATGGGCTCAGTGGCTAGGGTATTTCGACGTACCCTTTGAGCTTTCGCGACCTTGACGGGTGCCGCAGTTTCCGGAGCGCCTTGGCTTCGATCTGACGGACACGCTCCCGCGTCACGTTGAAGATCGACCCCACCTCCTCCAGCGTTCGAGGACAACCGTCGCCCAGGCCGAAGCGGAGGCGGATCACCTTCTCTTCACGGCGGGACAGCGTACTCAGCACGTTCCCCATCTGCTCCTGAAGCATCACAAACGCCGCTGAGTGGGCCGGAGAGATCACCTTCGTGTCCTCGATGAAATCGCCCAAGTTGCTGTCCTCGTCCTCACCGATGGGCCGATCGAGCGAGATCGGCTCCTGGGCGACCTTGATGATGGATTTAACCTTGTCCAGCGGCATGTCCAGCTTCTTCGCAACCTCTTCCGGAATCGGTTCACGGCCGTACTCCTGAACCAACCGGCGTGAGATTCGCACCACTTTGTTGATCGCCTCGATCATGTGCACCGGCACACGAATCGTGCGGGCCTGGTCCGCTATCGCTCGCGTGATGGCCTGCCGGATCCACCACGTCGCATAGGTGCTGAACTTGTAGCCCTTCTTGTAGTCGAATTTCTCGACGGCCCGCATCAAGCCGCTGTTTCCCTCCTGGATCAGATCGAGGAACTCCAGACCCCGATTCGTGTAGCGTTTGGCGATGCTGATCACGAGTCGAACGTTGGCTTCAATCATCTCGCGCTTCGCGCCCTCGGTCATCTCGCGGCCGTCGCGAATGGTCTGGACAATGTCCCGAAGATTCTCCCGATCGACGCCGGCTTCGATTTCCGCCCGGCGGATCTTCCGGCGCGCGTTCTTCATCTGCCGCAGCGCCTGCGCGTGCTCCTGTTGGGCCTTCTTGCTGCGCGGCTTGGGAGCGCCCTTGCCGCCCTTCGGCTTTCGCGCGTTCTTCAGGCAACGCGCGACCACGCGCTCAGCGGAGCGAACCTCCTTTTCCGCCTCCTCCACGCGCTCCATCATCCCGGTCAGCCGAATCACCAGGCGCTCGATCTGCTTCGGATGGAGACGCAGCGTGTCCAGCTCCCCCTCGATCTTCACCTTCCTGCGCTCGATGCACTCCATCGCGGAATTGCGCTGACGTTCCGTCGCCTTGCTGTGGCATTTCTTCTTGAACTTCTCGATTTCTCTCTGCAGCCTGCCGATCCGATCGACACCCCGCAGTGCCCGCTGCCGCTCGCGCCGCGCGGCGTAGCTCGACCCCCAGCCCCCCATGTCGACGTGAACGACTTCCTCGACACCGATGTTGCCCTTGTCCAGTTTCTCCCGAAGGTTCTTGAGCTCCCTCAAGCTCGTTGCGCAGCGGAAGACCGCCAGGGTAACCGTCCGTTCCCCTTCCTCGATTCGCATTGCGATCTTGATCTCGCCCTCCCGGTCGAGAAGCGGGACTCGCCCCATCTCCCGGAGGTACATCCGCACGGGATCGTCGTACCGGACCCGCTGGTCCGATTCTTCCTCCGCCTTCTTGCCTTTCTCTTTGTCCCTACGTTCGGCCTTGCGCCGGTAGTGCTCTTCGGGGGAGTCCACGACGTCGATGTTCAACTCACCCAGCATGATGTAGATGTCGTCCATCTCTTCGGGGGACGCATCGTCATGCAAGTACTCGTTCACCTGGTCGTGAGTCGCATATCCTTGTCGGACAGCCAGCTCCTTGAGCTGCTTGATACGATCCTCCGCCTCCGACTTCTTCATCGCCTGGAACTCCTTTCCAAACCCCCGGTAGAAACCACTCCAACCCAGTTTCCACACCTCGGGCACCCGCCCGAGCGCGTTCGGTCCGCCGGTCCATCCCGGCCGGTACCCGCACCGCGTTATGCCTGTGTCTTCAGCTCCGACACCAGATCCAGGTACCCCGCCTGCAGCTGCCGGAGCGTGTCCGCATCGCCTCGCTGTTCGGCTTCTCGCATCTCACCCTTCATCTCGGCGATCCTGTCTTTCAGCTCTCGACGCCTCAAACAGGCCAGGTAATCCCGGACCTGCTTTGCCTCATCAACAATATCTTCCCTAAACGAGAGGGCCGCAACCAAAGCCCGGGCCGCCCGGCTCTCGACTTTGGATACCACTTCGGAAGCCGAGAGCCGCTCTCCCCGATCCAGTGACTCCAGGAGCACCCCAGCAACCTCCCGGCTGGCGGCCGCCCTGAACTCGCAACCCCGTATACGTTCCAGCACCTCGGGTTCCAGGGACTCGGCGTCCAACAGGTGTTTCAAGATGCCTTCCTCGGCCTGAAGCGCACCATTCCGGGATTCCCGGCGGGGCACGGCGGCTCTCGTCCTCGAAGGCAGACTTCTCTTGGATGCGGCCGCTCTCTGGAGAATCGTCTCCTCGATTCCGGCCCGTTCCGCCAGCTCCTTGACGTACCACGTACGCCGAATGGGGTCCTCGATCTGAGAGAACAGCCCCAGGGCCACCCGGGTCGCCCGTTCCTGCGACTCGTAGTCACCCGCGTCGCGAAACAGAAAGTTGACGACTCCCGGAGCCTCCCGAACCACCTGCCGGAAGGCTTCGGCGCCCCGGGACCGGACGAAGCTGTCGGGATCCTGCCCCGCCGGCAGCATGGCTACATGAACTCTGAACCCGGCGGTCAGAAGCACTTCGGCGCTTCTCACCGCGGCTTTCCGCCCGGCCTCGTCGCCATCGTTGATCAAGGTCACCCGGCGGGAATATCGGGCCAGACGACCCGCGGCCTCAGAAGCGAGCGCTGTTCCCATCGTGGCGGCGACGTTCTCAATCCCATACTGCTTCAACGCGACCAGATCGAGATATCCTTCCACCAGAAGCGCCCGGTCCTCCCTGGCAATTTCGCCCCGCGCCCAGTTGAGACCGTAGAGATGAGCCCCTTTGCGGAATACCCTCGTCTCGGGCGAGTTCAGGTACTTGGGCTCCGCCTCTCCCAGCACCCGGCCTCCCAACCCGACCACGTGACCGGCCACATCCTGGATGGGAAACATGACTCTGTTCCGGAACCGTTCGTACCACTCTCCCCGATCGCCCTTGCCCAGGAGTCCGGCTTTCGCCAGGATTTCGGCGTCAAACCCTTCCCCCGCCGCCGCCTTGAGGAGTTCTCCCCGCCCCGCGGGGGCCATACCGATCTGGAAAAAGCCGATCATCTCGGGAGTCACATTTCGATTCTCGAGATACGCCAGCGCCGGCCGACCGGCGCTCGAAGCGAGCCGCCGGTGGTAGAACTCAGCGGCAAAACGGTTCGCCCCGTAGATGGCTTCGTTCTCTGACGATCGCGCGCCGGCCCGGGGCCGGGGCAACGGCATCCCGGCCCGTTCGGCCAGATACCGGAGCGCCTCGGGGAACTCCAGTTTCTCATGAGCCATGATGAAACTGAATACGTCTCCACCCACTCCGCAGCCGAAGCAATGGAACATCTGCCGCTCCGGATTGACCATGAAAGAAGGCGTCTTCTCCTTGTGAAAGGGACAGAGTCCCTTGAAACTCCTCCCCGCCTTCCGGAGGCGCACGAACTCGGAGACGACGTCCACGATGTCGTTTCGAGCTCGAACGTCCTCTACGGAGACTTCTCCCCGGTCCACCACCGCCATGCTTCTCCTGCCTATTTAAGCGTCACTACGGTCGCGCCCCATCCGCCTTCGTTCCAGTTGCCCAACCGGTACCCACGAACGCGAGGATCGCGTGCCAGCATCGTCTCGACTTCCTTCTTCAGGATGCCCTTGCCCTTTCCGTGGATCACCCGCACCTCACCCAAGCCGACGAGGGTCGCCTCATCGAGGAAGCGATCGATCCAGTGGACGGCTTCCTCCGTTGCGAGTCCCCGAACGTCGATCTCGGTGGCCGCCGATCCCGGTCCGTCCCACTCGACTCGGCCGGCGGATTCTCGGGGCGCGCCGTCCGCCGGAGGACTCGCAAGACTCCCGGCCGGGACTCTCAACCGGATCTTACCGCTCTCGACGGTTACGTGTCCGGCGGCGTCGGCTTCGATCGTCACGGTTCCCCGCTTTCCCAGCGACGGGATCCAGACCTCGTCCCCTACACCGGGGACGAACGAGGTCTGCGGCTTTTCTACACGGCGGGCCGTGTTGAGTTCTCGGGTGGCTTCATCCAAGGCCGACCGGGCACGCCGAATGGAGGCCTTATCACCCCCCTTGGCCCGTATGTCCGCCACCGTTTTCTCGACCAGCTTCCTGGCGTCCCGGACAACCCTGGAGGCTTCCTCCAAGGCCTTCTCCTTGAGATCCCGTTCCTCCTTCCGAATTCCGCCCAGTCGTTTCTGAAGGGTGTCGTTTCGTTCTCTCAAGAGTTCCCGCTCTTCCACCACCGCCGATCGTTCGCTGTCGAGTTCGGCGAGCCGGGTCTCCAGATCCGCCAGCATGGCTTCAAGCCGGAACCGCTCGGCTCCCAGGAGGGACCGCGCCTGGTCCAGAACCGGTTCCGGGATTCCGAGCCGCGCGGCCAAATCCAACCCGCGCGACGCTCCCGGGATCCCCATTCGAAAGCGGTAGGTGGGCTCAAACGTCTTAGGATCGAACTCCAGCGATGCGTTCTCCATCCGAGGATGCTCATCGGCGAAGACCTTGAATGCCCCGTGGTGTGTCGTCGCCATGACTCGGGAGCCCTGTTCCACCAGGCTCTCCAGCACCGCCATTCCGAGGGCGATACCCTCCTCCGGATCCGTGCCCACGCCCAGCTCATCCAGCAGCACCAGCGTCCGTTCGTTCGCGTCCTCGAGGATCAGCACCAAGTGGCGCAGATGGGATGAGAACGTGCTGAGGCTCTCCTCGATGGATTGCTCGTCTCCGATGTCCGCATATATCCGGTCGAACACGGCCAGCTCTGTCTCGGCTGTGGCCGGCACATGCAAACCCGACTGCGCCATGAGGGTGAGAAGGCCGACCGTCTTGAGCGCCACCGTCTTCCCACCCATGTTCGGCCCCGTCACCACCAGCGCCCGGCTTCCCCTTCCCAGCTCCACGTCCAGCGGAACGGCGGCTCTCCCCCCTCCCGACGGCCGTCCTTCCAGCAGCGGGTGACGCCCGCCCCGAATGCGAACCGCGCCTTCCTCGTTCAGGAGAGGAGGCTCCGCCGCCAGATCAACGGACAGTCGCGCGGCGGCAAAGTTGAGGTCCACGACGCCGAGGATCTCGAGATTCTGCTTGAGCGTCGGCGACGCCTCGGCCACCATCGAGGTCAGGTTCTTCAGCACTCGCCGGACCTCTGCTCGCTCCTCGGCCTCCAGCTCGTGAAGCTCGTTGTTCGATTCCACCGTGTCCAGCGGCTCGACGAAGACGGTCGCCCCACTGGAGGAGCGGTCATGAATGATCCCAGGAACACGCCGTTTCCGTTCCGCCTTGACGGGAATGACGAATCGGCCGTTGCGCAGGGTAATGAGGTCCTCCTGGCGAACTTCACTCAGGGCCGTGTCTTCCAGGTAGGTTTCCAGGTGTCGCCTGAGGTGCATTCGTACCCGGGCCATTCGCTTGCGAATGCCGACCAACTTGGGGGTCGCCCGGTCTGAGACCTGGCCGTTTTCCTCGATGCTTCTCCGGATGACCTCGACCAAGGCAGGCGTAGGCGAAATACCGTGGGCGGTCTCCGCCGCCAGAGGAAGACGTCCGTGGTAGCGGGCGAGACTCGCCTGGGTCTCGGCCGCAGCGCTCGCGGTTTCCCTAACCCGCAACAGATCCACCGGCTCCAGGAGGTGTCCCTCGACCTGGGCCTTCTTCAGGAGCGACCCGATGTCGTGAGCGCCCTCAAGGGAAATGGCACCTTCGGTGGTCAGGATCTCTTTGAAAGCGGAGACTCGCTCGAGCCGGTCTCTCAGATCGGCGATATCATCGACAGGACGGAGCGCCGAAGCCAGATCCTTCCCCATCGTCGTCCGGGTACGACCCCCTAGCAGATCCAGGATCTTACTGAATTCGAGCACCTTCAGCGTGTGCGCTTGTACCATTCGAGACTCGGTTCTCCCCCACTCTCCGGACCACCACCCCTCCCGGCCGGGTGCCTGGCCCCCTGGATCCCGACGGACACCGGCGCGACGAATCCCGGCCTACATCCGCGGGCGGAGCGTCCAGGCGGAACACGAAGGCCTCAGAGATGACGGATTCTAATGAGACAGGGAAAAACTCAATCCACCCAGATTCCGGCAGAGAATGGAAACCGGCCAGGCAACACCCTGCGCGGCTACCCCGTGTCCCCCGAATACCCCGGGGGCCGATGTGCTATGCTCAGAGCCAGGTGTCGCCCGGCCAGCTTCTTACGACCCTCTTACCCAATCGGGGTACCGGACGCGTTCGGCGGCCGAGCGAACACAAGACGGGACAAACCCGCCGATCCTCAACCGCTCACCGGTCCACCCCTACATGTCGCTGGATTTGCTCTTGCGAGCGCTCTTCCTTCTCGCCGCATGAATCTTGCGCTTGCGGCGCTCACTCGGCTTTTCAAAATGCTGGTGTTTTCTGAAGTCCGCTAAAATGCCTTCCTTTTCACACCGCTTCTTGAAACGCTTGAAAGCACTCTCAAACGACTCGGATTCCTTGACAATGACCCCTGGCACGCCATCCACCTCCCCTCCCCCGGCAAGGCACTCCTTTCTTCATCGTTGATCTCATCTCCTAGGTAGAGGAACCTCACGCGTCTGAAAAATGTCAAAAGTCCACCACGCAGTCCGAAGGAATAGACCAAGACACACTCACCCCTTCGGGCACACACCACCACCGAACGATATGCCGATCGTTATACGCTTCCTAGTATGAAAAGTAGAAACGCAAACCGTGGGGATTACCGGAAAACGTCACACCCCAACACCAAATATAGCGACAGCTCGCCTGGTTGTCAAGCATCTAATTCGCAGCGGCAGGGGATCTTCCTGGGTTTATTGTTCCCGCAATACCGGGTACATTGCCAGCAAACGACCCGTGACCGGGAGAAGCGTTTCGAATGGCGAATACCCCTAGACTTCCATCTAGTCCCTTCGCATCTGTTCGAGTACGTTCTTGCCCGGTGGAGGAAGGTTTTTCTTCTCCAGCCTCTCGAGCTCCTTGTAGAGCGATTTGTGTTTGCTGTTCAGCTTTCTGGGTGTCCACACGTTCACGCGGACCAGTTGATCCCCGGAGCCCCTTCCCCGAAGCCTCGGAATTCCTTTTCCGCGGACGCGAAAAATGCGGCCGCTCTCGGTCCCCTTCGGGATCTGCAGTTTGACCTTGCCCGTGACGGTGGGGACCTCGATTTCATCCCCGAGCGCGGCCTGGCTCATCGTGACGGCGACGTCCAGGAGAATGTGTTCGTCATGCCTCTCGAAGACCTCATCCTCTATCTCATCGATGATGACGACAAGATCCCCGGGGTCCCCGCTTCTCGGACCCATATTGCCTTTTCCGCGGATGGGAATGTAGTTGCCGGAACTCACCCCGGCCGGGATTTTCACATTGATGGTTTCTTTCCGTTCGCATCGACCGGCGCCGCGGCACTCGGAGCATGCCTTCTCGATCAGGTGACCCGCCCCACCACACCGCCTGCAGGTGCTGACCGTGGCATAGCGGCCGAAGAGGGACTGCCGCACCTTCTGCACCTGCCCGCCCCCCCCACATTCCTCGCACCTGACCAGCGCCTCTCCCTTCTCCGCCCCCGTTCCCCGGCACGCCTCGCAAGTAACGAGGCGCTTGAAACGGATCTTTTTTTCCACGCCCTTGGCGATCTCGACCAACGTAAGCCGGACCGTCGCCCGGAGGTTCTCGCCGCAGGATTGCCCGCCATCCCGTCCGGACTGCGGCTGGAAATCGTCGAAGAAAGCCCCCAGCCCACCGAGATCCCGCATGAAAATCCGGAGCGCGTCGCCGAGATCGATCCCGCCGAAACCGAAACCGTCGAATCCCGGTGAGTCGAAAGACGCGTGGCCGTAGCGGTCGTACTGAGAGCGTTTCTGGCCGTCTCTCAGAACCTCGTAGGCTTCAGTGGCTTCCTTGAATTTGCGCTCGGCGCCGGCGTCGCCCGGATTTCGATCCGGATGGAACTCCAGCGCCAGCTTGCGGTATGCTTTCTTGATGTCCTCGCCACCGGCATCTCGACCGACACCCAGGACTTCGTAGTAATCTCTCTTCGACATGGGCCCTTTCCCGCCCCACTCCCTACTTGGCGACACTCACCCGGGCCGGTCGCAGCAGGCGCTCGTTGAGGAGGTAACCCTTCCGAAGCTCCTCGACCACCGTGCCCGACGGAATCTCATCGGACTCGATTTGGATCACGGCCTCATGAAGGTTGGGGTCAAACGGCTGATCCGCAGCGACGATTTCCGATAGTCCTTCCTTCTCCAGGATCTGAAGCAAGCGGCGGCGCAGAAGATCCAGGCCCTCGAGGAAGCTCTCGGGGCTTGCGGCCTCCGGATCGACGGCCAGCGCCTGGTCGAATCCATCCAGAACGTCCAGGATGCCTGCGACCACGCGCTCCCCGGCGCTCTTGAGAAGGTCGGATCTCTCCCTCTCGGCCCGCTTGCGATAGTTGTCCAGATCGGCCAGCGCTCTCAGGTACTTGTCGCGGGCCTCCTCGAGCTGCGCCTCGAGCTCGGCGACCCTTGCACCGGCTTCGCCCAATCCCACCCCACCGTCCGGGGCCGATTCGGCCCGGTGTTCACTCCGATCTTCGGCCGGTCTAGTGTCGGGTCGTTCGTCTTTCTCCTGCTCGGGTGGCCTGGTGTCGGGTCGTTCGTCTTTCTCCTGCTCAGGCGGCCTGGTGTCGGATCGTTCCCGTTTCTTCATAGGATCCCCCGCCGTCCTTTCCTGGGTCATAGCGTTTCCAGCAAACGACTCATCATCTCGGCCGTCCGCTCCACCAGCGGCACCAGTTTCGGGTAGGGCATTCGCGTGGGGCCGATCACCCCGATTCTCCCTCGAGCCGAACCCGAGCCGTAAGTGGCGAGCACCATACTGCAGTGTCGCATGGGTCTCCAGATGTTCTCGCTGCCGATGATCACTCGAATACCTTCTTGCTCCCCGACGCGCGATAGGTTGCGAATCAGAAGGTCCTTCCGCTCCATGATCGCCACGATCGGCCGAAGGCGCTCTGGATCACTGAACTCGGGCTGCGACATGATGTTCGCTGCCCCACCGAAGTGAACTCGTTCACTCTCATCCGACTTGATCACCGATTCAACGGCACTCAACAGAAGACGAAACACCGTCTGCCAGTCCTCGGGCAGGACATCGGAACGGATTTCTCCCTCGAGGACTCGGGACAGCTCCGCGAGCCGAAGCCCAGATACCTTGCGGTTCACCCAGTTCAGCGCTTCGGACAGTGTCTCCCGGCTCTCTTCGGCGTCCGTCCGCATCAGCACGGTACGCACCGCACCCAGGGAAAAGGTGAAGCTGACCAGCAGCCGGCCATCTGAGACGGACCCGGCCTCAATCCGCGTGAGCGTCTCTTCCCTGATTCGAAGCGACGTGGCCATTCCCAGCTGGCGGGAGGCGCGCCCCAGCGCCCTCGAGATTTTCTCCAGGATGCCCTCCACCGTCTGCTGCTCATTCCCGATTTCGGTTCGCAGAAACACGATCTCTTCGCGCGTCAGCGCCTCTCTCTCCATCAAGCGGTCCACGAACAGGCGGTATCCCGAATCCGTGGGCACTCGTCCGGCCGATGTGTGAGGCTGCTCCAGTAGCTCACTCTCTTCGAGATCCACCATGACGTTACGGACCGTAGCGGGGCTGACCCCCATTCGAAACCGACGCGCGATTGACCTGGAGCTCACGGGCTCCGCCGTGTGAATATGATGGAGAACAACGGCCCGGAGAACTTCCTTCTGCCGATCCGTCAGATCGATGTACCGCACCCTATGTTTCCCCCGGCAAGGGTTTGAACCACTGTGAATTAGCACTCTCGAGGCGAGAGTGCTAACCTATCCATAAGATAGGAAACGGGCGGGCCGGTGTCAAGGCCTAAAACAGGGTCTAGGAGGGAAGCGGCGACAGGGCGAGTGAGCACGTCCTCTGCGGGTTCTACCGGAATCTATGGCTCCATACACCGACGGCTCCAGTGCCCTGCCCGGATGGTGCGGGCTAACTCTCGGACTTCAGCACCTCAAAAAAGGCTTCCTGGGGAAGCGTTACGTGCCCGAATTTCCTCATACGGGCTTTTCCGGCCCTTTGCTTTTCGCGGAGTTTCCTCTTGCGCGTGATGTCTCCGCCGTAGCATTTGGCCGTCACGTCTTTCTTGAGCGCCTGCAATTTCTCCACGGCGACGACGCGCGATCCCACGGCGGCCTGGATGGACACCTGGAAGAGGTGCCTCGGAATGGTCTGCCGAAGTTTCTGAACCAGGGCCCGGCCCTGGAAGTAGGCCTTCTCGCGAGCCACGATTCGAGTGAGCGCGTCGACCCGCTCCCCGTTCAGCAGAACATCGAGACGCACCAGATCCGACGGCCGGTAGCCGATGAGTTCGTAGTCAAAACTGGCGTATCCCTGGGACACGGACTTCACGCGATCGTTGAAGTCAACAAGGATTTCCGCCAGGGGAAGCTCGAGGATCAGGTGCACGCGGTCCCCCCCCAGAAAGTGGGATCCGACGTAGGCGCCCCGCCGGTCCTTCGTCACGTCCATCAGGACCCCCATGGAGGATACCGGGGTCACAATGTCGACGCGCACGAAGGGTTCCTCCACCGCTCGAACCTGCGTGTCGGGAAACCGGGCCGGGTTGTCGATCTCGATCGTTTCACCGGTACCCTTCGCCACGCGGTATCGCACCGAAGGCAGCGTCACGATGGGCTCAACCTCGTGCTCCCGCCTCAACCGTTCCTTGGTGATCTCCATGTGCAGAAGGCCCAGAAACCCGCAGCGGAATCCCTGTCCCAGTGCATCCGAGCTCTCCCTCTCAAACCGCAGTGAGGCGTCGTTCAGGCTCAATTTCTCCAAGGCCCCCTGCAACCGGGCGAAACCCTCCTCGGCCGACGGAAAGAGGGACGAGAAGACCATGGGCTTGACCGGCCGGTATCCCTCGAGGGCGGTCGTGCCACTGGCGGCTTCGATGAGCGTATCCCCTACTTTCGGATCCGACACGCGCTTCATCCCGGCGATGACATATCCCACGTCACCCGCCTTCAGCGCGGGCCTCGGGTCGAGATCGAGACGGAGTACGCCCACCTCCTGCACCTCGAAACGCTTTCCAGTGGAGAACAGCTCGATTCGCGTATCCGGCCGGAGGACTCCGTCGAACACGCGGACGTAGGCCAGAACTCCCCGGTACTGGTCGAACTCCGAATCGAAGATCAGCGCCTTCAGTGGAGCGGCCGCGTTTCCCCGTGGCGGGGGGACTCTCTCGATGATGGCTTCCAAGACGTCTACGATACCCGTTCCCCGCTTGGCGCTCACGTGAACCACGTCATCGGGAACCGCACCGGTGAGATCGGCGACCTCCAGGGTCACTTCGTCTGGACGAGCGCTCGGCAGGTCGATCTTGTTGACAACGGGAATCACCGAGAGTCCCGCGTCCACGGCCAGTTGCAGGTTGCTCAGGGTCTGGGCTTCGATCCCCTGTGCGGCGTCCACGACCAGAAGTGCGCCTTCACACGCGATCAGCGCGCGGGACACTTCGTACGAGAAATCCACGTGCCCCGGGGTGTCAATCAGGTTGAGATTGTACCGCTCCCCGTCGCGAGCTCGATAGCGCATCTGAATCGCGTGGGACTTGATCGTGATGCCGCGTTCTCGCTCCAGGTCCATGTCGTCCAAAACCTGGTCGCGCATCTGGCTGGGACGCAGCGTCCCCGTCATCTCCAGCAACCGATCGGCCAGCGTGGACTTTCCGTGGTCGATGTGCGCAATGATGCAGAAGTTCCGAGTCTCGTTCATCTCGTTGTCCAGGACCGCACCCCTCCGTCGATCCTCTCTCGAAGGCCCGATGTGCTGCTTCCCCATCGCCCCGCCCGAGGATTCTCGCCCGGGGGGGCGCGAACGACCGGGCCGGCCCGGACGAATCACAAGACGACCGCGGGTGCGGGACCTGAGTTAGTGGAGGACTCTGCCGATGCGTGTCCAGCGAGGCCAGTGTTTCTTGTTGTTCCAGGAGAAGTACAGGACCATCGCCTTGCCCTTGATTCGATTGACGTCCAGCATACCCCAATAGCGACTGTCCTGGCTGTTGTTGCGGTTGTCTCCCAGTACGAACACGTGGTCCTTGGGAATCTTCACCGGGCCGAAGTTCCCCTTGTGGGGTCGCCCCTCGAAGTACGTGTACGACTCTTCCAGAGGTTCTCCATTGATGTACACGACATTGTCCCGAAGCTCGATAATCTCCCCTTCCGTGGCGATGCAGCGCTTGATGAAGTCCTTGTTCTGCGTCGGGGAACGGAACACCACGATGTCCCCTCGGTTGGGCTGCCGAATCGCCGGCAGCCGGACGTCCACGAATGGAATCTTGGCTCCGTAGAGGAACTTGTTGACCAGAAGATAGTCACCCACCAGAAGCGTCTTCTCCATCGATCCGGTGGGGATACGGAAAGCCTGCACCACCAGGGCCCGCACGAAAAACGCCAGAAGCAGGGAAACGATGATGACTTCCGCGTACTCACGAAGCAGAGACTTCTTCCGTTTCCCGCCGCTTTCATCCGGCGTGGACTTTCCGGTTTTCCCCCGGTCCGGAGACTTTCCTTTCTTGGATCCGAAACTGGCCATGGTCCTCTTCCTCAATCGGTCGCCCGTGGGGTCGACCGGATCGTTTGCGACCCACCGCACCGCGGCCCGGCCCCGATGCGAATCCCCACCTTGAATCCCCCCGGCACCGCCTGGGCCCAGGGCCTCACGGTATTGCCGGCGGGTTCCCCCTCAAACTCCTCGTCGAATCCGGCCAGGTGTGCATCCACATAGGCGTCGATCATCGCGTACAACCAGAAGAAAACGGCCCACCACGCTCGATCTTCCCTGCGATTGAAATGTGTCGAGTACGCATCGTAGTGGTGGAGGTACTCGGCGTTGGTGGTCGACGCCCGTGCACGCTCCAGCGCCAGATTCGCGCGCCGACCCTCGATGAACACGCTGCCCAGAAGCCCCGCACCGGCGGCGAAGCAAAGCGCTCCCTTGACGGGGTGCCCGGTCGCCACCTGGCCCCAGCCCGGCAACACCGTCGACATCAGCAGCGAGGACCGGGGCGAGACCCCCCCCTGCTCGTCCCTCTCCTGACCGTAGCCGTACCCCGGGGAGAGGAGCACGACAAGAACCGCCAGCAAAGAGACCATTCGAATTCCGCAATGCTTCTGTTCCACGACTCTCGCCCGGAGCCCGCCGGGACCTTCCTCATGCGTGAGCGGCGGCGCTCACAAAAAACACTGGCGGGAATGTGTGGGAATCGAACCCACCTCGGACGGGATTAGCGCCCGACATCAGGATTTGAAGTCCTGGAGGTCCACCAGAACCTGTCCATTCCCACCGCTGCCCATGTATACGCCGACGCGCTCCTTGGAGTTCCAGCCCGCAGTCCCCCATGGCAAACCCGTGGGCTTTGCCTTATCGGTCTTCGCCCACGAGGGCAATGGCCTCCATTTCGACCTGCCCCCCCAGGGGCAGAGCGGCCACCTGCACGGCCGAGCGAGCCGGCGGCTCATTTCCGAAGAATTCCGAGTAGACGGCGTTGACCTTCTGAAACGCCCCCATGTCCTCAAGAAAAACCGTCACTTTGACCACCCGGTCCAAACTCGACCCCGCGGCCTCCAGCACGGCTTTCAGATTCTCCAGCGCCTGCCTCGCCTGGGCCTCCACGCCTTCCGCAAGTTGACCCGTGGCGGGGACGATGCCGAGCTGGCCCGCCGTAAACACCCACCCGCCTCCTGTGGCAATCACGGCCTGATTGTACGGCCCGACCGCTGCGGGTGCCCGGTCGGTGGATACGATCTTGTGCACGTCACCCTCCTCCTATTCGACCGTCACACTCTTCGCCAGGTTCCGAGGCTGATCGACATTGCACCCCCGGAGCACGGCAATGTAGTACGCGAGCAGCTGCAGGGGAACCACGCTCAGGACCGGAGTCAACATCTGGAGTGTGGGCGGAATGTAGAACACGTGTTCGGCGTGTTTCTTGATCTCCTTGTCCCCTTCCGTCGCGATGGCCAGAATGCGGCCCTCCCGAGTCTTGACTTCGGCCAGATTTCCCATCACCTTGTCGTAGGCGCTGTCCTTCGTCGCGATGACCACGACGGGCATGTCCTTCGTGATCAGCGCAATCGGACCATGCTTCATCTCCGCGGCCGGATAGCCCTCGGCGTGGATGTAGCTGATCTCCTTCAGCTTGAGCGCCCCCTCCATGGCAACCGGATAATTGTAACCCCGCCCCAGGTACAGGAAGTTTTCGTGGTTGCAGTAGTCGTGCGCGATCTTCTCAATCTTGTCCGCGTGATCGAGGATGCTCTGCACCTGGTCGGGCAGGGCCCGGAGACCCGCAATGATCGCCTGGCCGTCGGCTACCGACAGGTGGCGCATGCGGCCCAGAAGAAGAGTGATCACCGCCAGGACGACGACCTGCGAAGTAAAGGCCTTCGTTGATGCGACCCCGATTTCAGGACCGGCGTGGATATATACGCCCCCGTCCGCCTCACGGGCGATCATGCTCCCGACCACGTTGCAGATGCCGAGCGCTCGGGCGCCCCGTCGGCGCGCCTCCCGCATCGCGGCCAAGGTATCGGCCGTCTCCCCCGACTGTGAGATCACGACACAAAGAGTCCCGTCCTCAATCACGGGATTGCGATACCGAAACTCGGAAGCGTACTCCACCTCAACCGGAATGCGCGCGTGGTCTTCCAGCATATACTCGCCGATCATCCCCGCATGGAAAGACGTACCGCACGCCGTGATGATGATTCTCTTCGTGTTGTGGAGCTGCTCATCGGTGAGATTGAGCCCTCCCAGGCGAGCGGTCCCTTCGTCCGGAACGATGCGACCGGAGACCGTATCGTGGACGGTACGCGGTTGTTCGAAGATCTCCTTCAGCATGAAGTGAGCGTACCCTTCCTTCTCCGCTCGATCCGCGTCCCAGGAGATTTCCTCCACCGTCTTCGTGACCGCCTGGTTGTCCGCAACGGAGCTGGTTCGAATCCCCTCCCGCGTGAGGACCACGAGCTCCTGATCATCGAGGTAGATCACCTGGCGCGTATGGCGGAGGATGGCCGGCACGTCCGAGGCCAGGAAGTACTCTCCGTCTCCAATGCCCACCACCAGCGGACTTCCGTTGCGCGCGCCCACGATCTTGTTGGGATCATCGACACACACGACGGCGATTCCATACGTTCCCTGAACCCACTGGAGGGCCTCCTGAACCGCGTCTTCGAGTTTTCCCGTGAAGTGCTTCTCGATCAGGTGCACCAGGATTTCCGAATCGGTCTCGCTCTTGAAGACGTGCCCTTCCCGCTCCAGGCTCTCGCGAAGGTAGACGTAGTTCTCGACGATGCCGTTGTGGACAAGCGCAATCCTCCCCTTGCAGTCAAGATGCGGATGCGCGTTGACCGCCGTCGGCAGCCCATGGGTGGCCCAGCGCGTATGCGCCACGCCGCACTTGCCCTCCAGGGCCTTGTTGCCGATCTCCTTTTCGAGAACCGTGATCTTCCCGGCCACCTTCGCACACCGCAGCTGTCCCCCGTTGCAGATGGCCAACCCGGCGGAGTCGTATCCGCGGTACTCCAGTCGCCGCAATCCTTCGATGAGAATCGGCTCGGCAGACGTACCGCCGACGTAGCCAATGATTCCGCACATATCCTGAACCCCTCCTTCGGCCGGGGTACTACTCTCTCTGCTGCCCGAGCAGCGTCATGACTTCGGCGACCAGCGCCTCGGCTCGAGATGGATCGTCGGCCTCGGCCACCACCCTGACCACCGGCTCGGTGTTCGACGGCCGCACATGCAGCCAGCCGTCGCCCCGGATGATTTTCACACCATCGGATCGATCCACTTCCGCGCCCTCCGACAGTCCAGAGAGGGCGTCCATCAGGCCCTTTCGGGAATTCCCCTCCACGCGGGCCTTCCTCTTGATCATGGTGAAGTGGGGCAGCGCCCCCCAGGCTTCTGAGATCGAACATGTCCGCTCGGCGAGGAGCTCCAGAACCAGGGCCATGCCCACCGAGGCGTCTCGCCCCAGATGGGCCTCGGGGAGAATCACGCCCCCGTTCCCCTCGCCTCCCACGACGGCGCGTTCCCTAATCATCCCCTCCGAAACGTGAACCTCGCCCACGGGCGTCCGCACCACTCGGCCCCCGTGCGACCGGGCCAGCCGGTCGATCATCATGGAGGTCGAGAGATTCGTCACCACGGCGCCCCCGCCGACTCGCGAGAGTACAAGGTTGGTCGCGAGCACCATCGAGAACTCTTCCCCGATCGCCTTGCCCGTCTCCGTCACAATCGAAAGCCGGTCCCCGTCGGGATCCGTGGCGAAACCGACGTCGGCCCTCCGTTCCATCACCGCCCCGCAAAGACCCTCGAGGTTCTCCGGAACAGGTTCGGGGCCACGGGAGAACACACCGGTCGGCTCTCCGTTCAGCACATGAGTCTCACAACCCAGGGCTTCCAACAGGGGTACCCCAACCACGCCGCCGGTGCCGTTGCCCGGATCGAGGACCACCCGGAATCGACGCCCCCGAATGCGATCCACGTTCACCATGGACAGCCCCGTGATCTTCGCCACGTGTCTCGACGCGGCCTTCCCGTCTTCCGTTATCATCGGCGCGGGCCGATTCCCGATGAACTCGAAGTCGTTTCCATCGTGGATCTTTCTGAGACGAGACCCCTCCCGAGCCGTCAGGAAAATGCCTCTGTTTGAGACAAACTTGAGGCCGTTGTACTCGAAAGGATTGTGTGAGGCCGTGACGATAACGCCTCCGGCCGCGTGGTGATGGAGGACCGACAGCTGGACCGAAGGCGTCGGACACACGCCGACGTCGATCACCGCCGAACCCGTCGCAAGGAGACCCGAGAAAACCGCATGCCGAAGCGCGTCCCCGGACGGCCGCGTGTCCCGACCCACCACCACACTCCCATCCCCACAGTAGGATCCCATGGCGGACGCGAACCGGCACGCCACTTCGGGAGTCAACGCTTCGCCCACGATCCCGCGCACCCCCGACACCCCCACGACTAGGGCTGCGCCATCATTCATCGTCCGATCCTCCCGACCGGTCTCGAGCGGAATGCACCCGCGCCGCGACCGCCCCACCTCTCCCCAACAGGCGATTACCCGAGGCAGAGAAAAACCCGGCCCTCCCGATCCTTCCATCACAGATCAAGAATCCATTGGGCCAGGCGTCTCACGTTTCTTCGTCGGGGCGGAAGACGTGGAGCTGGTGAGCGGACTCGAACCGCTGACCTGCTCATTACGAGTGAGCTGCTCTACCAACTGAGCCACACCAGCTCCGTCCCACCTACCGACATGATACCAGCGCGAAGGCCAGTTGTCGAGCCCCTTTCTCCGGGAGCGCGGCTCGGTCTCCCACCGGGACCCGGTAGGGTTCAATCAAAATGGTGTCGCGGGACAGAGTCGAACTGTCGACACCAGGATTTTCAGTCCTGTGCTCTACCAACTGAGCTACCGCGACACCCGCAAATGCGATCGCTCTCAACTCATTGCAGAATAGCAGCCGTCCTTACCCAGTCAAGCTAAATCCGGCCCGAACCGGCTCGTCGGACGGACTCTCGGCCTCCATGAGGTCCAAGTCCCCGTTGGAGCAGAGGTCTTCCATCACCGCCACGATCTCCGGATCGAAGTCCGTCCCGGCTCCCGCTCGAAGCTCTTCAAGGGCAAATGCCCGAGTTCGCTTCGCGCGATACGGCCGGTCCGACAGCATCGCGTGGTACGCGTCCACCGCGTGGATGATTCGCGCGGGGAGCGGCGTATCGTGGTTCCGCCGTCCCGTGGGATATCCCAGACCGTCGGGCCGCTCGTGATGGGCGGCCACAATATCGGCGGCCCGCTGGAGGGACTTGAGCTTGCCCACGATTTCGGCGCCCACCGCCGGGTGATCCCGCACGCGGTCCATCTCGTCCCGATTCAGAGCCCCGGGCTTGCAGAGAATCTCCCGTTGAATCACGATCTTCCCGATGTCGTGCAGCAGGGCCGCGCACTCGAGATTCTCGATCTCCGACTCTCGAAGCCCCATCCTCCGGGCCACCTTCACGGCCAACCGGGACACCTCTCGCGAATGACCCTCCGTGTAGGGATCGATGGCGTCGATGGCGGACGTCAGCGCTCGGATGATTTCCAGGTGTGCCTCCCGAATGTCCATGTACTGCCTAAAGCAGTAGCGTGCGATCAGAAGCGGAACAAAGAGAAGCGCGACGGGAAGCATGCCGACCCGGATGTGCATGAGCGCCATCAGAACACCGACGGGAAGCACGGCGAGGAAGAGAGGAGCGGTCCGCAGGTAGTTCACCTGCCAGACCCGAAGGGGCGAAATTCGCTCGCCCGCGCCGATCACGCCGCTCACCAGAGCCGTGTTGACGAAGAAGTAGACGACACCGGATGCGAGGATACGTCCCAGGTCCGAGGGCCCGAGCGCCGCGATGGAATTCTCCGGACCCAGCCCCCACCTGCCGCCGAGGCTCCAGTACACCCAACCCGCGGCGACGACGGTGATTACCAGCTGGGAGGCGTTGAAGGCGACCTTGTGAACGGGCGCGCGGCGGACCACGCCGTCGGAAACCAGAGCGTTGAAAATGGCAAACCAGACGGCCACGCCGGGGCCGAACACCATTAATCCGCCGAAGGTCACGGCCGAGGAGGGCGTGATGGTCGCCCCCCCGCGCGGCAGCGTGATGGGCGAGAGAGTGGCCAGCACCAGAAGGACCAGCCAGAAGGCGGCCGGTCCGAGATCCGAAACGGGAAACGACGCCGTCTGGTGCACCAGGCAAACGGCGCCCAGCAGCATCACGGCACAGATGTAGGTCAGCGTCAGACGCGGGAGGTTTGGCATGGGTCCGTTGTTGGAACCGGTGCGGACCGGTGTCGCGACCACCTTCCAGGCTCCCTGCGATCCATCCGAATGCCGCCCACGACCGTCACCAGTGGGTATCGAATCCGGCGGTCGCTACGAGCCAGACGATTAAATCCACCAGCCACTTGTAGTCCATCAAAGCGCATCAACCTCCTCTGCGATTGGATGCCCGTCAGCTCTTGGGTCCTTATCGAACCAGAAACTTGAGCCATCCTTCGCTTCGCTCGAGGTCTCTGCCGCTTCGCTCCGCTCCGTGGCCGATCACGAACCGACACCGGTCCGCAAGTATTCAGTTGTCCGCCCTGGGTTAGGTCCGGGTAAAAGTCCCCCGCTAGATCCACCTCATCTTCCGGGCGATTCCCCTCCCCTCCCAATTCGCGCAAGCCGGAACGCAGGAACGACCCGGTTCAGACTTGCCCCGGGCCACACTACCAAGATTTGCCAAATCTGGCAAGAAAAATGTTGCAACTATTTATAATTAAATCTATTAGGGACATGACGCCCCGGAAACACCGCCGAAAGGCCGAATCCCCCTCGTCCCCGAATTCGAACGACTAGGAAGACCTGCCGGACAGCTGCTTCAGAACCACTTGCCACACGTGCTCGACCCCGATCGCATCCATGCAGCTGCGACCCTCGAAGGGACAGTCGTCCTGCGCACACGGACTGCAGGCAAATCCGCCCGCCTCCGAGACGACGATGGAACGGGGACCGTAGGGACCGATGGCGGCCGGGTCACCGGGGCCGAAGAGGGCCACGGTCGGCACGCCCAAGGCCACGGCCAGGTGCATCGGCCCCGAGTCCACGCCCAGGAAAAGCCGCGCGCGAGAGAGCACGGCAAGAAACTCGGAGAAGGTAACACGGTCCACCAGATCGATCGGGGTTTTCTCCATTCGAGCAAGCACGGCGTTGCAGAAGTCCCTCTCCCTCCTCACTCCGGTCACCACCACGGGAAGCCCCAGTTCTCCGGCGATTCGATCCGAGACGCCCGCATAACCGGCAACCGTCCACTGCCGACCCGGCCACTGTGCCCCGGGGTGCACGATCACGAAGCCGTCGGGCGCCGCCTCCAGAGCCGGGAACCGTCCCCGAACGGCGTCCCAGTCTTCGTCCGCGACGGCGAGATCGAACCGAGCCGTTTCATTCGAATTGTCCTTCGTTTCCGCGCGCCCGGGCCAAGCACCGAATACCCGTGCCACATCCCGCTGGTGCTCCACCTCGTGGCGGCCCTCCTCCCAGGGGATCTCCCGGTCGAGCAGGAACCCGCAGCCGCTCCACCCGTAGCCGATCTTGAAGCCGGATCCCATCGCCTGCATGAGGAAGATGTTTCGGAAGTCCCCGCGAAGATCGATGATGAGATCGAAGCCCCGCCTCCGTATGTCGCGTAGGATACGCCGAAGCTCACTCCAGTTGATTCGGCGCACGCTCCTCTGAGCCCACGGCAAGTCCAGGAACATTGCGCCGTCCACGGCGCGAAGATGCGGTAGCAGCACGCGTGCAGGAGAACCGCCCAGAAGGGTGATGCGCGCGCCGGGCCAGAGATCCCGCACGGCGGAGATCGCCGGAAGCGTCATGACCACGTCGCCCAGACCGTCGGCGCGAATGATCAGCACCTCGCCGACCTCCTCGGGAAACCGCCTTCTGCGAAGAAAACCAAGCGTGAGGGTTTGCCAGACGAGATGAGGAATTCCGACGAGGTAGTGAATGACGGCGGCGACGATCCGCCGCCTGCGCGTCGGGATTCTGTGGGACGATATCCTGACCACGCCATCCCCCGTGAGTGGTGCCGCGTCGTGCCGATCAACGATCGCCGCGAGGTCCAACCTGATTAGCCCGGATGTATGGTAGCGGAGCATTCCACGATGTCAACCGGTGGATGTGCGCGGGGTTCGTAGAGGGCTAACCGCCGAGCCGGTCGAGCCCGCCGATCGGATCCGCACCCAGATGGACGCTCCACACTCGACGGCCTGCGTCGAGAAGTGCCTGGCGGTCTCCCATGGCCTGGGCCCCAATGAGCACGCCGAAGGACATGGACGAATCCGCGGAACCGGCCTCGTCGGGGATGGCAACATCTTCGGCCGGATCGTCCGTGATCTGAATGAAACGCCCCCGCCCCCCGTCGCCCTTGTGCAGCTGCCCGGTGGAATGGAGAAACCGCGGGCCGTACCCGACGGTCGTCGCAAGCCGAGAGGCATCACGGAGACGCGTGCGAAGTGTCTGGAGAGCGTCGAAGGTCTCGCCCGTCGGTTGGATGTACGCCTGAAGGGCAATGTAGTCCCCGGGTCGTGCTCCAGCGAGGAAGCCGTCCAGACCGGCGTGGTCGGGGGAAACGGCTTCGCTCACGGGCAGGACCCCCGTCTTCCGGTACTCGGCCACCATTCCCCGGGCAAGCACTTTGGCCGCCTCCACGTCGGGCTGGTCGAAGGGTTGGATGCCCATGCGGTGACCGGCGACGGCCACGGCCATCTCCCAGACAAAGAACTGCCCGCCCAGATCGTAGCGATCCGCCACATCGAACCGGATGACCGGATGTCCGGCCTTCTCGATCTCGGCCAGCATCTCGTCGTCCGTGTCGTCCCCGTCGAGCCGGAGATGCACGAACAGGCGATCGTTCCCGTATACCTCGGGCGGTCCCAACGGCTCGCCGACCACCGGAACAATTCCGGTCCCCTCCTTGCCCGTGCTCTCGGCGATGAGCTGCTCCACCCAGTCATCGAAGCCGGCCAGTTCGGGAGAGAGGACGAGCGTGACCTTGTCCCGTCCCGCCTTGGCCAGCTCTCCGAGGACGGCGCCCAGCCGGGCCCCGGGATTTTCCACCGGGGTGATATCCACCCCGCATTCCGCCGCGGCCTGGTCGGCGCGCTCCAGAAGTCTTGGAACGTCGACGCCGGCCAGCGCCGCCGGGGCGAGTCCGAAGTACGAAAGGGCCGAGTATCTGCCCCCGATGTCGGGAGCATTCAAGAAGGTGGCCCGAAACCGATGCACGTCCGCCAGCTCAGCCAGGGCGCTCCCCGGATCCGTGACGGCAATGAAGTGTCCCCCGGCCCGGTCGGCTCCGATCTCATCCGCCACCTGGGTGTAGAAGAACTTGAAGAACGAAAGTGTCTCCACCGTTCCCCCCGACTTGGTGGAAACGATGAAGAGGGTACGCTTGAGATCGAGACGCCGGGCATGAGCGAAAACCGCGCCGGGATGCGTGCTGTCGAGAACGGCCAGCCGAAGCCCGCCTCCTCCCTCACCAAAGACCCGGCCGAAGAGTTCGGGCGCCAGACTGGACCCGCCCATTCCGAGGAGGAGCGCGTGCGTAGAGGGCGGATCGCCGGTGAGGGCGCCCTCTCTTAAGACGGCGAGACGGGGAGCGTTTTCGAGCATGACCCCGGGGCTGTCGAGCCAGCCGAGCCGGTCGCTGATTCCGTCGGGCTTCGGTTTCCAGACCGTGTGGTCGCGATTCCAGATGCGATCGATGATGCGGTTCTCAGACATCTCGGCCAGGGCGGCGTCCACCGCGCTTCCGTATTTCCCCAGTTTCGCCCGCCCCAGAAATCTTGCCATGCGTATTTACCTCCAGCCCCAAAAGTCTCCCACATTTTGCGCGGATCGACCGCTTCGCCGGCGAGGCGGCAAGACCGATCCGATTCCCCGAGCCACAGCATGTAACCTCCGGCGGAGATAATCAAGCTTGCGATGGGATTTTGGGCGGAAAGGCGGTGGGGAGGATAGGACCTATAGGTCGTATAGGACCTATGAAAAAACCCGCCGGGGATTCTGTTGCGATTACTGAGAACCTGCTAACGGTAGAGACACTTGAGCGAACCCCAGGTCGTTTTCTCCGTCTTTCGATGCTCGTTTCCTCTGTCCTCGATCCTCCAGATGGTCCAGAGGCATTCGTCATCCGGGTCGGGAGCCAGGTAGATGTATGCGCGACCGTCGACCCAGTGGTCGAGCTGGTACTCGGTCATGTTCTCGATGACGTGCATGTCCACCAGGAAGTCCGCCCAGTAGACGGTCAGGGTATCTTCCTTGTCCAACGGAATGTCCAGTTCCAGGAAATTGTCCTCGTCGCTCTCCGCGCCCTCAACGTTGGTCAGATTACCGAGATCCAACTGAATGTTCGTGATTTCCTCGGCGTCAAACATCCGGTCGGTGATCTCGACATCGAGCGACTCCGCGATCCAGTCGGTCCAGTCCCACGAGGGATCGGAGCGATCATCCTCTGAGAACCAGAACTCATAGTCGGGGTGCAGGCAGGCCTCATAGTCGGTGATGTTTTGGGCCTCGTGGGCGTCCGTGAACATGTCGATGACGCCCACCCTCGTCTCGCGAGGGTCGGGCTCCGGCGCGGGCTCGGGCTTCGTGGCGTCCTCCGAGCAACCGGTGAGAATTAAACTCAGCACGAGGCTGAGAACCGCCGCTGACACTCGTTGTCTGGACATCGAATGAAACATGGCATCATCCTCCCGGACTACCGTTGCAGATCTTTCCGGTGCGATACATGGCTTTCATCTCCGACCAGGTACTGCTCTCGGTAGCTTTCCGATGCTCGTTTCCTCTATCCTCGATCTTCCAGATGGTCCACAGGGATTCGTTCGCGGGGTCGGAGGCCAAGCAGATGTGCGCCCTCCCATCCACCCAGTGGTCGATGCGGTCTTCGCCGGTGTCTTCGATGACGTGTATGTCGACCCCGAACTCGCCCCAGTAGGCCGTCGAGGGCGGGTCACCGGGAATGAGAAACGGGTAGAAGTTGTCCTCGGCGCTCTCCGCTCCATCGATGACCGTCAGGTTGACCAGATCCAATCGAATGTCCGTGACTTCCTCATCGTTGAACATCCTACCGGTGATCAAGACATCGAGATCCTTTGCTATCCATTCAGTCCAGTCCCAGCAGGGATCGTACAAATCATCCTCGGCGAACCAGAACTGGTAGTCACTGTGAAGGCACGCCTCGAACATCTCGATGTCGCGATCCTCATGGGCCTTGGCGAAACACTCGATGAGTCCCACCCTCGTCGTTCGATCCGGGCCGGTCGGCGTGGAGTCGGTCGGCGGTCTGAAGTCAAAACCGGGTTTCTCCCAGTCCTTGCAGCCGGAGAAGAAGACGAAGCAGGCGATAGCAAACAGGACAAGCGCAGAGCAACGTCCAGAGGCACTCATCGGGAACCTCCATTCGATCCAAAGCATACGACAGGGACACTCGAGAGTCAAGAAAAACAGATTATTATTTAATGAAGAAACACTCATGCCTCTGCTTCCCACTTCGTGTGAATCTGTGAAATCTGTGGCTCAGGGTTCGTTTCACCGAAGTGTCGTGCCTTGACGTCTTCGCCGGTTGGAGGTACATTGACCGCATCGACCTCTGCCTGAAGAAATCCCCTGGTTCTCATTCTGTGAGGAGATGACCGATGAAGAAGCTCGGAGTGCTTCTGCTCGTGCTCTTTTGGATTCCAGCGGCGGCCTTCGCTGAGACCCATCACGACCTGCGGGTCGAGCTGGATCCCCTATCCGCCACGATTCACGCCAAGGACATCATCACCCTGTCGCCGCGGGACCGGGACCGCCCGGTCTCGTTCCTCATCGCCGAGCAGCTGGAGATCACCGGTGTGCTCTCCACCGTCGGGTTCACGTGGGACATCGAACCCGGACCGGACCCCGCGGATTTTTTCACCGATCCCGATTCGTCGGACATCGAACTTACAAAACGCGCAAAGGGGATCGTTCTCACGTCGCGCTACGACCAATGGCCCGAGAAGTTCGCCGTGACCATCACATACCACGGTGTGATCTACGATACCCTCCAGGCGCCCTCCAAGAGTTACTCCAAAGGGTTCGCCACCACATCGGGGCTCATCGACACCGCCGGGTGTTTCCTGGCGGGAGGCACCCTCTGGATTCCGACGCTCATCGATGACTTCTTCGCCTTCGATCTCGACGTCCGGACCCCGCCCGGCTGGGAGAGCATCAGTCAGGGGGAGAGGACCCGCCACGAGGTGGACGAGAGCGGCGCGCATGCGGTCTGGCACTGCCCGCATCCCATGGAGGAGTGCTATCTCGTGGCCGGGCCGTTCCACATTGAGTCCCGAACGTACGGAAACGTCGAAGCGCTCACCTACCTCCGCACGCCGGACCCGAAGCTGAGTGACGACTACCTCTCCGCCACCCGGCACTACCTGGAGATGTACGAGAACCTGATCGGCCCCTACCCGTTCGCCAAGTTCGCCCTGGTGGAAAACTTCTGGCAGACCGGCTACGGCATGCCGTCCTTCACGCTTCTGGGAGACCGAGTCATCCGCCTCCCGTGGATCGTCCACACCTCCTACGGCCACGAGATTCTCCACAACTGGTGGGGAAACGGCGTGTACGTGGATTGGGACCGGGGCAACTGGTGCGAGGGCCTCACCGTCTTCGGCGCCGACTACCGATACAAGGAAAAGGCGGGAGCGGACGAGGCGAGGCAGTATCGGTTGGAGACGCTTGCCAATTATCTGAACTACGTGAAGACATCCGATGAAATTCCCCTCACCGAGTTTCGCGAGCGTCACGGCGCCTCAAGCCAGGCCGTGGGCTACGGGAAATCCATGATGGTCTTTTACATGCTGCGGGACAAAATGGGGAACGACCTCTTCTGGAAGAGTCTCGCACTCTTCTACGAAAGGAACCTGTTCCGGAAGGCGACCTGGGACGACCTTCGCCACGCCTTCGAAGAAACGTCGGGACTCGACCTGTCGTCGTACTTCGAGCAATGGGTCGATCGGGTCGGCGCGCCGCTCATCACCATCGAATCGGCGTCGCTCCGATACCTCGGGGACACCGCCCGGCTGGAAGCGTCCATTCGCCAATCCGCGCCCCCCTATCGAATGGACGTGCCGCTGCGGTTCGAGACCGCAGATCGGGAGACCACGTGGACGGTCCCTCTCACGGGAACCCTGACATCGGTCCGATTGGACGTCCCGCGGGGGTGGGTGGACTCCGGCGGCAAGAGCATCCGGATCGATCTCCTTCGCCAGCGGCTGCCCGACACTCTCCACGTGGAGACGGCGGCCGATGAAGTTCGTTTCTCCGTCGATCCGGATTTCGATGTGTTCCGGTTGATCGATCGCGAGGAGGTGCCCCCGACGTTGGGAGAGCTCCTGGGAGCGGATTCCACGCTGATTGTCCTGCCCGCCGAGGCCGACGAGGCCGTGCGTACGTTTGCGGAAGGGTGGGCCGAACGGGGCGCCGCGCACATCCTTGGGAATGATGTGCTCCCCGGGGACCCTCCGACCCCCGGGGCGGTTCTGTTCTTCGAGATGCCGGACACCCTCCCGAACGTTGTCCGCGCGCCCGACCATTGGAAGGTCCAGGGTACTCCGGTCGCCAGGGAAAGCCACACGCTCGTCTTTACCATTCGCGATTCGCACGACCCCGAGTCGAGTTACACGTGGATTCTGACCGAGAAACCGGCGATCCTCGCATCGCTCTCCCGGAGGCTGCCGCACTACGGCAAGTACAGTTTCCTGGTGATTGAGAATGCGAGCGGCCGGGTCATCGACAAGGGAATCTGGAAACTCGACGAGTCGCCCATGATTGTGCGACTGGCAGCTGAGGACAAACAGGCCAAACCATGACTGTGCGACTGGCAGCTGAGGACAAACAGGCCAAACCATGATTGTGCGACTGGCAGCTGAGGACAAACAGGCCAAACCATGATTGTGCGACTGGCAGCTGAAGACGAATGAGGAGAACCATGATGAGAATCCGTTTGACCGCAAGCGCACTGGGCATCTTCGTCCTTCTCTCGATACTCCATCCGGCATCGGCCTCCCCACCCATTCGAGCCGACGAGCTGCGCCGCCACGTCGAGTTCCTCGCCGACCCGGCGCAGGAGGGACGCGGCCTGGGGTCTGCCGGCATCGATACGGCGGCGGCCTACATTGCTCGCCGGTTCCACGAGATCGGTCTTCAACCCGCCGGGCCGGGCGGAAGCTACTTTCAACCCTTTGAGGCCAAGACGAAGGCGGGGAAGGTCGGGACCCGCAACGTGGTGGGATTGCTCCCCGGAAACCCCGAGGGCGCGCGTCCCTACATCCTTCTCGGCGCCCACTATGACCATCTGGGCTACGGCGGAGACGATTTCCGGGGCTCGGAGCGCGGGCGCATCCATCCGGGCGCCGACGACAACGCGTCCGGCGTGGCCGGGATCCTGGAGATCGCGGAGTACTTTGCCTCGGCCGACGCACTGGACCGTACCCTGGTGTTCGTTGCGTTTTCGGGCGAGGAACTTGGACTCCTGGGTTCGGCCTACTTCGTCGACCATCCCACCCTGCCCCTCGAACAGGTCCTGGCGATGCTCAACCTCGACGCCGTGGGCAGGCCCGATCCCGGCACGGTGACCCTCTTCGGCACGGACACGGCCGCCGAGTTCGACTCCCTTCTCCTTCTGGGTAACGAGAAGAACCTGAAACTCAAGACCGAAGGCGACGGCATCGGCCCGTCCGACCACACCTCCTTCGCTCTCAAGGGCATTCCTGTTCTCCACTTCTTCGGCGCCGCGCACATGGACTACCACCGGCCCACGGACACGCCCGAGAAGCTCCACTACCCGGATATGGAACAGCTCGTGCGCTTCACGGCGCGCATGGTGGAGATTCTGGACTCGGTGCCGGATTCGCTGACATTCCACGAACCGCCCGCCCACGCGCGGCCCTCTGCCCATGGAGGGAAGGGCGCACACCTGGGGATCGTTCCCGATTTCGGGGGAAGCGACAGCGGAATGGCGATTCGGGGCGTTCGAAGCGACAGCCCGGCCGACAGGGCCGGCCTTCAAGCCGGGGACGTGATCGTCAGGCTGGGTGAGGCCGAGATCAGGAACATCGAGGATCTCTTCGGCGCCCTCAGCGCGCACAGCCCCGGCGACACCGTTGAGATTGCGGTCTTGAGGGAATCCGAGCGGTTGTCTCTACGCGCCGTTCTCGGAGGGCGCGCACCGCACCACACCCACGAGACGCCCGAGTAAGACTTCCGGATTGCCGGAAGCGTGGGTCCCTCGCCCCCCTGGGCATCCGAACGACTCGGGATTCGAGGGTCGGCGCGGCCTAGGTGACGAACCTCTTCACGGTCTCCTTCAGCTCCGTGAGGTCCGACGACTTGACCACGTACGCGTCGGCGCTCCAGGCGCCGAAGTCACCCTTAAACGTAGCGTACGCCGTGTTGATGATCACGGGAAGGTCCCGGTTCTTCTGCTTGATCTGGCCGAGGACCTCCAGCCCGTCGGGAGGCTCCATCTTGATGTCCAGGATAACGGCGTCGCACGGCTCCTTCCAGATGACATCCAGCGCCTCTTTCCCGGAACCCACCACGACGACGCGGTATCCCTCGTCGGCAAACTCTTTCTCGTAGAGCATGCGCAGGCTTTCGTCGTCGTCCACCACCAGCACGGTCTTCATCGTTCCGCACCTCCTCCTCATCTGCCGGGTGACACCCGTCTCTCGCCTGGAGGAAAACCTACTCGTGGCGCGGTGAGATGGGCAGGGTCACCCTGAAAGTCGTGCCCGATTCCTCGTCGCTCGAAACGTCGATGGTCCCGCCATGCTGCTTGACGATCTGGTGGACGATCGCCAGCCCCAACCCCGACCCCGAGGGCTTGGAGGTCGCGAACGGCACGAACAATCGATCCAGCATCGCTTTCGGGATGGGCGGCCCGGGATTGTTCATGACGACGGTCAAACCCGTTTCCACCCGGAGCGTCTCGACTCGAATGGCTCCTCCCTCGGGCGTATTCTGGATCGCGTTGCGAAGTAAATTCAGCAGGACCTGTTTGATTTTGTCCCGATCCAGCATCAGATCCGGAAGGTCGCCCGCCAACCTCAGCGCCACGCTCTGGCGCTTCTCCCGGACTTCCATCACCACCAGCTGCAGCGTTTCCTCGACGAGCACGTTGATGCTTGAGCTCGTGCAGCGAATTCGCGTGTGCTGCGCGAGGCTGAGTTGCTCGTGGAGCAACCGCTCGAGACGGTCGGTTTCGCGGAGAATGACCTCCAACCACTTGGCCCGCTCGTCGTCGGGATCCAGGTTGCGCTTCACCAGCCGGGCGACGCCCCCGATGGCGGTGAGCGGATTGCGGATCTCGTGGGCGACGTTCGAGGTGATTTCCCCCAGGAGGGCCAGCCGCTCGACCCGCGCCGCCAGAGCCTCGGCTTCCCGAAGCCTACCCTCGGACTCCCTGACCGCCTGGAAGAGCCTGGCGTTCTGAATGGCGATGGCCGCCTGGTCACCCAGCACCGAGAGAAACCGCAGGTCGTCCTTGTCAAACGCCTTGGAGTTGAACGGAGGAACCGGGCGCTTGTCGAATACCGTGATGCCTCCGATCACCTCGTTGAGGGCAACCAGCGGCACACAGAGGAGAGACGAGATCTCCTCGATCCCCATGTCCGAGAACCGCCCGTCGCTGGCAAGATCTTTGACCAGCAGAGGCTTCCGAAGTCTGATGGCCTCGCCCGCCGCACGCGTGGCCAGACCGCTCATTCGCCCCACGAGAACCGACTCACCCACTCCGAAGGCGGCCCCCACGCGAATGGCGTTCTCCCCCGCGCCTTCCTTCTCCTCAATCAGGTGAAGAACGGATCCGTTGGCGTCCAGCACCTGGGCCGAGATTCGGGCGATGAGGCTGAGCTCCTGCCCCAGATCCGTCGTGGAGAGAATGCTCTTGCTGACTTCGTGAAGCGTCTTGAGCTCCGCCAGCTTGCGCTTGGCATCCGAGAACATGCGGGCGTTCTCCACCGCCATGCCCGCCTGCGACGCCAGAGCCGCCAGCAGATACACTTGCTCGTCGTTGATCGTGCCCCCGGTGTACCGATTGTCGGCCAGGATCGCGCCCAATCCCTTGCCCTTTGCCACTACGGGTGCAAGCGCGAACCCCTCGGAGCGAATGGGGGCGAACTCCGCAAGGACGGCGTCGTCCGGGGAGCCATTGGCGGGCACGCAGAAGACTTCCTTCTCGAGAATGGTGCGCACCAGAAGAGAATCGCTGTTGACGAGCGGAACGACGATGCTCCGAACTCGCTTCGACAGTTCCGTTTGAATGCAGGCACCGGCGTCCGCCCGGGCAATGCCGATGATGTCCTCCAGGGAAAAGCCTTCGCTGTGCATGTTCTCCCAGATCTTCTTGGCTTCCTCTCCGGACGAAGGACCGATCCCCATCATCCCCCGGACGACCTTCAGCTCTTCATCCAGGAGGAAGAGAAACGCTCGATTGAACCCAAGGGCGTGGCCCGCCGTCACGCAGGAAAGGATGACGGCCGAAATCTGATCCATCTCGATGGTGGAGTGAATGAAGCTCATGACTCGGAAGAGCAGTGAGGCCTCGGCCATGTGGCCCGCCGCTGCGTCAACCCCGCCCCCGGCCGGCACTACGCGTCGCTTCCGGCTGCTCATGCCTTCTCCATCCATGGTTGCGCTCGTGCCGGGCAGCAACACGAAACCGCCCGACGTCTCCAGATCAATCCCCGGATGTCCGCCCGTATCCGTTGGGGTGAGCCTGGCGCCATACCCAGGCGGACCGCACGATGTCATCGATCTCGGTCATCTCGGGCCGCCATCCCAGTTCCCGAACGGCCTTCTCGGCGCTTGCGACGAGGACCGCCGGATCACCCGAACGTCTGTCGACCTCCCGCCGGGGGACGCGTCTTCCCGTTACTCTCTCGGCGGACTGCACGACCTCTCGAACACTGTAGCCCGCCCCGTTGCCGAGGTTGAACACCCCTTCCCCTCCGTTGTCCAGGGCTTCGAGAGCCCGGATGTGCGCCTGGGCGAGATCCGTCACGTGCACGTAGTCGCGAATGCACGTTCCATCGCGAGTCTCGTAGTCCGTTCCGAAGATCTCCACCCCGTCCCGTTCCCCGGCCGCGGCGTCCAGGACCAGTGGAATCAGGTGCGTCTCGGGATCGTGATCCTCCCCCAGCCGCTCCGAGGCTCCCGCCGCGTTGAAGTAGCGGAGTCGAACGCTCTGAATGCCGTGCGCTCGGCCGTACCACTGGAGCGCCGACTCGAAAGCCATTTTCGACGCCCCGTACGGATTCGTCGGAATCTGGGAGTCCGTTTCCTCTATCGGCACGGATTCGGGCTCACCGTAGACGGCCGCAGTGGAGGAGAACACCATCTTCGACACGCCGTGGGCCGCCATCGCATCCAGAAGCACAAGCCCGGCGCACAGGTTGGACCGGAAGTACTTCCCAGGCCGTTCCATAGACTCACCGACCAGAGAATCCGCCGCGAAATGCATCACGGCATCGATGGAGTGGGACCCGAAAACCCGCCTCAGGGCCTCGGGGTCCCCGACGTCTCCTCGAATGAAGCGGGCCTCGGGTAGCACGGCTTCGCCGTGTCCCTTGGAGAGGTTGTCGAGAACCACCACACGGCGGCCCGTCCGGAGTAGCTCCTCGACCGCCACGCTGCCGATGTAGCCGGCGCCTCCTGTAACCAGAATGCTCACTTCCTGCCCCTTTCTGCGGTTCACCTGCCCCCATTCTACATCACGGGGGGCAATAGTGTCAAAAAAACGTCAAGGGGCCAGCATATCCACGTTCGACGCCGGTTTCACGTTGACAGGCACTACCCCGGTATGTTACAATTGGCCTGTCCTTGAGAGGAAACACTTCTCTCTGCCGCGTGAACCCTAGGCCCCTGCAAAGGGCGGTCCGGAAGAGGTCGGCTGTCGATGGTGCACATTTCCAAAGATCTGGCTTTTTCCGAGAAAGTGGCCAAAGAGCACGGTGTTCGCAGCATGCAACACTCGGTCGCTCGAATTTATGGTCCTCCGGACGATCAGGTCCTTTTTGCAGATTCCCTGACGTGGTATTACCTGAGCGAAGGCATTGCCTTCGTTTTTGATAAGGATGCAATAGAGAAAGTCATCGAGCTCCACACTCGAGGCAAGTAACTTCTCTGGTCCCAGCTCTGGGGCGGGCGGGAGCCTCCCCGAGGGCCCTCAGCATCAAGAAGCACAGGCGTTTCCCGCCTGTGCTTTCTCTTCGCCCGGGTCCAGAGAGAGAATCCCGTCCCTGGACGCGGGGTGCCGCTCGCGAGCTAAAGATGTGGCAATCGCTGCCGATACATCTCCTGAGAGAACCCGCGCTCGCGAGGGACATGCCCAATGGCAAAACACATTCTTGTGGTCGACGACCAAGTCAGCATGAGAGAGACGCTGACCGACATGCTGGAAATCTTCGGCTATGAGTCGTCCGCTGCCGGCAACGGCGAAGAAGCACTCCAGATTCTGGGCCACGCGGAGTTCGATCTGGTCATTGCCGATCTGAACATGCCCCGCATGGACGGCATGGCTCTGCTGGAGCACATCAAGGCGAAGTGGCCGGACCTGCCCGTCGTGATCATTACCGGATACCGGACCGTCCACACCGAGAAGAAGATCCTGCAGAAGGGAGCGGACGGGTTCATCCCGAAACCGTGCACGCTGAAGCGGGTAAAGGACATCGTTAACGCCGCCCTGAAGAAGGAAACCGCGACGCCCCGTTTGGAATAAGCGCCACCGGCGAGTGGTCTTTCAAGCCGGGCGCCGCGGACCCACGGCCCCTCCTGCGCATCACCCTCTGGCCCGGCCGGCCGGAGCCGTTTTCCCCCTCGATCTCGAGATTCCGAATGCGCCTACCGGGTCCCCTCCAGGGCAGAAAAAACCGGGGCGGGCTCCAGCCCACCCCGGCGATGTTGTCCCCCTCCCTACCGGATCTCCGTCGATCCGATGGGCAACTCGACGCTCCGTCCGCACCTACTGGAGCAACGGCTTGACCCACAGGAAGTACACGCCCGTCAACATGAAGGCGACCACGATTACAGCCGTACCCCAGAAGAGAATCCGTTCCGCCCATTTCTCCACTGCTCAAATTCCCCTATCAACGCGTCCGGCCGGATCGTCTCGCATTCGGGAGCTGAAGTCAAGCAAGAAGCGGTACTGAGCCCGGTGCTCCGAGTGCCGCCCTCTGAAGCCCCCGAGGGTGCCCGCAGAACGCCGGGCTCCCCCATCCGTGTTCTCTACGCGCTCTGTCGCGAGCGTGCCCGCTTGATTCCGGACCGGCGCAACCGGCCGCCGCGGTCTCCTCGCGCTACTTGCGGAATTCGTTCCTCGGCTGCCATCCCTCAAAGGGCTCCCGCATCCATCGCTTCGCGGCACCGTGGGTTTTCCCGTAAGCCTTCATCTTCAACACCCGCCGGTAATGGGTCCGGGCGGCCTCGCGCCGGCCTTCCATGTCATGGATCTGACCCATTCGCAGGTGCGTCCAGGCAACCACCCACTCGGGCCCATCCGGATCGTCCGCCACGAGTGACTCGAACTCGGCGAGCGCCCGCGCGTTGTCGCCCCTAAAGAAGTGGGCCTTGGCCAGATAGTACCGAGCGCGCACGCGAACATCATCGGCGAACAGGAACGAGCTTCCGTCCAACCGGGCCAGCAGATCCTCCAGCGCAGCGATCGCCTCACGCCAGCGACCGAGATGATTGACGAAGATCAGCACTTTCATCAATGGGAAGAACGGGTTCTCCGGATACCGCCGCGCCAGGTCCCTCGTCAGCTGAAGTGCCGTGACGTAGTCCTTCTCGTGATCCTTCATGATGTCCAAAAGGAAGAACTGGGCCTCCGATCGCGTGTACGTCCCCTCGCGCATGGCCAGCCGGAGTTGGCGGAGTCCCTTATCCCGATCCCCCGCCGGAATGAAGGCGACCACCCGCAGGATCTGGAAGTACTTCGGCAACACGTCCACATAGTAGTTGTACATTCCGAGGCCCAGGTTGGCGTCGATCCAGTCGGGCCTGAGCGCGCTCACCTTTTCCAGGAGTTCCTTGGCCTTCTTGCCGTCCCATGCCGCGCCCCACCACCGGGTCTCCAGAATCCGGTACCGTGCGCGGAACCCGTATGCGCCTCCCAGGTAGAAGAGAGCCTCGACGTCGTCGGGATCCGTCTTGAGCCGCGCGTTGCCACGCTCAATGGCCAGCCGGAGATTCTCTTCCACGTGGCGCCCGACCTCCTCGTCCTCGGGGTCGATCAGGTACATCCACCAGTAGGTGGCGCCCCGGTAGAAATGCCCTACGGGGGAGTCGGGGTCCATTGCGACGATCTGATCGCAGATCTCAAGCGCCCGTGGAAAACGGCCGGCGAACACCTCTTCGATGCCCTCGGAGATGTAGGAGTGAAACGGGCCGGACTCGCCCAGAGGCGCCGCCGGGCAAGGACTCCCGCTCACAAGGAATCCCAGCAACCCGCCGAGAACGCCGCCCAGCATCCGCCTTGCTCGCCTCATCCGCCGTCCGTTCAAGGTCTTCGCTCTCCCCGCACTTCGGCTTGCGCCGACCAATGTCCGAATGTAGTATCGGGCCATGATCCCGACAAGTCAATCGCTCCCCGGCATCCTGTGCCGGATACTCGCGTCGGTCGCCGCCATTCTTGTCTTCGGGTCCCCTGCAGCTGCCCGGTCCCAGGGTCTTCCCCCTCCCACGCCCACCCTCGTCACCGACATTCGAGTGGAGGGAAACGAGCGCACCGAAACTCACGTGATCTTGAGAGAGATGCAGACACAGGTCGGCGATCCCTACGATCCGGAGCAGGCGAGTCGGGATCGAGACCGCATCGACAACCTGGACCTCTTCAGCGAAGTCAGGGTCGATACCCTGTGGCACGAGAACAGGATGCTCATTCGGGTCCGCGTCAAGGAACGGCTCGTTTGGCTGCCCACCGAGTGGATTCCCTATCCGATTCTCGACTGGAGCGATGAGACCGGGTGGACGTACGGTTTCGGACTGACGAACCCCAACGAATCGGGCCGGAACCGATCCTTCACGCTCATCATGGAGGGCGGCGGGCGGCGGACGGGCCACTTCCGGTACTCCGATCCGTGGATCACGGGCAACCACGGATCCGCGGCCGTTTCCCTCGTCTGGAGCGAGTATGACGACTTCGAAGGCCAGACCAACCGGTGGAGCGCCGTCGGCCTCGGCCTCGGCACCTATCTTGGCACCTGGGGACGAGCGAGACTCTCTCTGGAGGGGTCGGAGATTGAAACGGACGCGTGGCGGACGGCCTCGGGCACACGGAGGGACCGGATCCGTTCTCTAGGGATGGGGATGGCGTACGATACGCGCGACGTCTACGCGGATCCACGATCCGGCGCCTACGCGGGAGGATTCCTGGAACGGTCGCTCCCCGTCTTCGACGGGACGGTCGACTACGCGTCGTATCGGTTGGACGTGAGAGGATTCCGGACGGTAACGCCGGGCCGAATCCTGGCGGCGCGCGCGTCCGTACGCTACCGGGACCGCCCCGTTCCCGACTACCGCCGACTGCGTCTGGGGGGATTCGGCAACGTCCGCGGGCTTCACCCTCTGAGCTTCAAGGGCCGGAACCGGATCCTCGGCGCCGTCGAGGTACGCATTGTCCTGAAGGAAAAGAGAAGTTATGACTTCTGGTTCGTCCGCAACGTGGATCTTGGCCTGATGGCGGCGCTTTTCGGCGACGTGGGATCGGTCTGGGACGGCGACGCTCTTCCCGCGTGGGACGAGTTCTATGGTTCCGTCGGGGCGGGAATCCGCATCCTGTCCCAGCAAGTCGTGCGACTCGAGGTGGCGTATTCCCGCCGGGACGGGACCCGGTGGATCGCCGCCACCGGTATGCCGTTCTGAGCCGAGATCCGACCCGTGATCCGCAGATGGGTTCTTGGGGTCGCCTCCGGCCGATGCGAGCTGCGGACTATCTCTTCGAGAAGCGAGTCAGGAAGGCATGGTGAAACGCGCTCCGCCCTTCCTCATCCAGCAGAGCGAAGGTCACTTGCCGAATGCGCTCCGAGTCGATCAGGAGGTTGATCGCCTCGTCGACCATCGCGGCGGCACACACGAAGACAGACACTCCGCCCACACCCGTGCCGAGAGCCGGGAACGCCACTGAGTGAAAACCCTTTTCTTCGGCCAGCGTCAACGCCGCGCGCGTGGCCATGCGGATCTTCTCTTCGTCGGTTTTCAGATCCTGCCCCATGACCACCGCGTGAATCACGTGCGTCGCCTTGAGTGCGCCCGCTCCTGTCGCAATCGCCTCGCCGACGGTGAGCGGGCCCTGACGGATCGCCTCGTTCTCGATGTCCTGCCCGCCCGCCTTCTTGATCGCGCTGGCGAGTCCGCCCCCCATCCACAGGTGCGTGTTGGCCGAGTTGACGATTGCGTCGACCTCCATCTCCGTGATGTCTCCGGCAACGACGTCTACGGTGGCCGGTCCAATCTTGAAACTCACCGGACTCCTCCCGATGTTCGTTCGACACTGAGAACGCCGAACATCCGAGCCCGAAGAATAGGG